>ERZ894180.370-NODE-370-length-36947-cov-11.535563_pt1 | contig 36947 bp, 38 predicted proteins | sample MGYA00380278_ERZ894180 | MGnify/ENA primary metagenome ERZ894180 (study PRJEB32331, sample SAMN06328450) | human gut metagenome | biome: human gut microbiome; feature: stool | host: Homo sapiens | collected 2013-02-24 ...
GATACCGTCCTGCTTCCGCAGCGCGGCGACAGCCTCGACGGATTCGTGAACGAGTTCAACGGGATGCTGGAAGGCAAAATCTCCGGCAGCTCCGCCAGCGTGGAACAGGAGCGGTTTCTCACGGTTTCCGTTCACAAAAAGAATGTAGACGAAGCGCGCACATTCTTCTCCCGCGTGACGGGCGAGGTCTCGTCCAAGCTCTCACGGCTCAACTCGTCCTCCAACGAGCTGGACGCTGCCGAGCGGCTGGATGTGCTGCGAGGGTTCTTCCGACCAGAGGAATCATCCTTGCCTTTTGATTTTCAAACAGCGATGAAGCGCGGGCACAATCTCAAGGACACGATCTGCCCGGACAGCTTGGAGTTTCATCGTGACTACTTCAAAATGGGAAGTCATTATGGTCGTGTGCTGTTCCTTAAAGACTACGCCAGCTACATCAAAGACAGCATGATTCTGGAACTGACTGATCTCAACCGGCGCATGATGCTCTCCATTGACATGATCCCTGTGCCGACCGACGAAGCCGTGCGCGAGGTGGAGAACAAGCTCCTCGGCGTGGAAACCAACGTCACCAACTGGCAGCGGCGGCAGAACAGCAACCAGAACTTCTCTGCTGTTGTGCCGTATGATCTGGAACAGCAGCGCAAGGAAACCCGCGAGATGCTGGACGACCTCACGACCCGCGACCAGCGGATGCTGTTTGCCGTGGTCACGCTCGTGCATCTGGCAGACAGCAAGGAAGAACTGGACAGCGACACGGAAACGCTCCAGTCTATCGCAAGAAAACACCTGTGCCAGCTTGCCAAGCTGAGCTTTCAGCAGCAGGACGGGTTAATTACCGCGCTGCCGCTCGGTTTGCGGCGCATCGACGCACTGCGGACGCTGACCACAGAAGCCCTCGCCGTGCTCATGCCGTTCAAGGCGCAGGAGATTCGGCACCGGCACGGCATCTACTACGGGCAGAACGCCATCTCCAAGAATCTTATTCTGGCCGACCGCAAGGAGCTTTTGAACGGCAATGGCTTCATTCTCGGTGTCTCCGGCTCCGGCAAATCCTTTGCCGCCAAGCGCGAAATTACGGAGATCGCGCTGTCCACGAATGACGACATTATCATCATCGACCCAGAAGCCGAATACCGGCCGCTGGTCGAAGGCTTGGGCGGCGAGGTCATTGAAATCTCCGCGACCTCGCCCAATCATATCAATGCACTTGACATGGAGTCCGGCTATAACGACGGTGACAATCCTGTCGTGCTGAAATCCGAATTCTTATTGTCCCTCTGCGAGCAGCTCGTGGGCGCGGGCAAGCTGTCTGCCAAGGAAAAATCCATCATTGACAGGTGTACCGCGCAGGTCTACCGCGAGTTCATCCGAAACGGCTATCTCGGAGTTGTGCCGACATTACAAGACTTCCACGCCGCACTCCTGGAGCAGCCGGAGCCCGAAGCGCGGGACGTTGCGCTGGCACTGGAGCTGTTCACAGAGGGCAGCCTCAACACCTTTGCCAAGTACACGAACGTGGACACCAATTCCAGAATCCTTTGCTACGACATCCGTGACCTTGGCAAACAGCTCCTGCCGGTCGGTATGCTCGTTGTGTTGGACAGCGTGTTCAACCGCATCATCCGCAACCGCAAGCTCGGCAAAAATACATGGCTCTACATCGACGAAATTTACCTGCTGTTCCAGCACGAATATAGCGCCAATTTCCTGTTTACCCTCTGGAAGCGGATGCGCAAATATGGTGTCTGCGGCACGGGGCTGACGCAGAACGTGGATGACTTGTTACAGTCCCACACGGCGAGAACCATGCTTGCAAACAGCGAATTTCTGCTCATGCTCAATCAGGCGAGCACGGACCGAATCGAGCTGGCGCGGCTGCTCAATATTTCAGATAATCAGCTTTCGTATATTTCGGGCGTAGATTTTGGACACGGGCTTCTCAAGTGCGGCAGCACCATCGTGCCTTTCGTGGATCATTTTCCGAAAAACGGCAGGCTGTACCAGCTTATGACGACGAAACTATCTGAACGGGTGGAGCAGGCGTCGTAATGCGGGAGGTCAAAGAAAAATCACCGCTGAAAGCGAGAGCCGTCGAAACCCTCAAATCCGCGCCGCAGGCAGCATTCCGCCGCGGCACAGATGCTTCCTTTCAGCAGCTTCGGCGGGAGCTGCGCGAGGCCGCGCAGGACGGTCAGCCGGAAGATCGCTACGAGAGCGGCAAGATCACAGACACCGCCGACCATGCCGTGCAGGAAGTCCGCCATCTGGTAGAAAAAGCTGTCCACAAGCTGCCGAAAACGAAATCCGAATCGCAGCGGGAAGCCAGAACGGAATCTGTTCCACAACACGAGCAGTCCCGACAGCCTACTACAGTACCGAGAGAATATCCGCCTGTTTCTGCGCAACCGGACTATCCACCACAGAGCCAGCCGCAGGTAAGCCGTTCTGTGAGCGAATCGGCTTCTCCGATCAGGGAGAAGCCGTTCCCTCCCGCAAACGCCCAACAGCCCAAAAAGCAAGTAGAAGCAGTGAAAACGGCTGCGCGTCAGCCAAAAGAGCGGAATAATTGCAACCTGACACAACTGTCTGCCACAAAGTCTACTCTGGCAGAACAGCGACCGTTTGGACATGCTCCTGTGGTCAAAAGACCGGCTGCACCTGCGACAACCCCGACGGTGCAGCCAACGGCGCGGGCCCTGCCAAAAGAAAAACCGTTTGGCCTTTCTCTGCGAGAACCTCCTGCTGCGCTAAAACCGGATACCACACAGTTCGCGCATCCTGAAATCAAGACGAAAGAGTACATCCGAAAGAAACGGAAAAAGCAGAATCTTCTCAAAGAAGAAGCGGGGAGTATTGAAGATACGCCCACAGATTCCAAAACTTTTTCGCCGGTCATCTGTACACGGGAAACTGTTCGTGAACAGCAAAAACTCCACGTTTCCCATAGTACAGAGTCTGAGCAGCCGGTCATGCCGCAGATCCGAACGCGGCAGCCACAGGCAGTTTCCATGCACGCCAATACAGAATCCGCGAAACCGGATGCCCCACAGCCACCGCTGCCGGACATCAAGAGCAAGCGGAAATACATTGCAGCGCAGCAACCGACACAGGCAACACCCGTGCAGGCAAATCTGCAACAGGCTGCGCGGCAAACCGGAATGAAAGCCGCTCGCGGCGAACCGAAGTTATGTAAATCTCCATTGGCGAATGAAACAGTCGCTATGCCAGCGAGCAGGAATGTCGCTCCGACAAAGCCTGCGCGTGTCCAGAAACAGGCGCGACCGGCTTTCGTAAAAAAGCAGAAGATCAAAACAGCCCCGAAAGCGAAAATCAAGTCCGCCACACCTGCCGCAAAAGCCTTGCCCAGCAAAGCGTCGGCGGCTGCTCCCAAGCAGGCCGCAACTGTCATCCGCAAAGGGCAGGTGCTTCGGGATACAGCAATCAAAGCGGCGAAGGTAGCAAAAGAGGCCGGAAGGAAGGTTCTGCGGGCAATCGTGGCAGCGGCAGAAAAGCTGGCCGCAGCGATTGGTGCAGGCGGTGCGGCGGCAGTTTCCGTTGTCGTGGTGATCTTGCTTGTAGGGATGTTGTTTGCTTCGCCGCTCGGTATCCTGTTCGCCGGTGAGGACACCGGCACGGAAATTAAAATCCCGGACGCGGTTGCGACGCTGAACGGCGAGTTTACCGATGAGATCTACCGTATCATGGAGGAACATCCATACGATGAGCTGGATATGCAGGAGGGCATGGAAGCGGCCATGCTGCAGAACTGGCGGAATGTGCTGGCTGTGTACGCGGTCAAGGTCTCAACCGACGAAGAACATGGGTTGGACGTTATGACGATGGATGAGGAAAAGCTCCAGCTTCTGCGGGAAATTTTCTTCGACGCCAACAATCTGGAATACGAATTGACGACCAGAACCGTAGATGGCGAACGGGTCACAACGCTGCATATTTCTGTGCGGATCAAGGATGCCATGCAGATGGCAGACGAATACGGCTTCACCGACCAGCAGCGGGAGATGCTCGAAGAACTGCTGAAGCCGGACTACGACGACATTTTCCTTTCCCTGATCGGTAATTATCAGCCGGACGGCATGCCCATCGGCCCCGTCGACATTTCGGACATCCAAGGCACGCTGCCGGATGATCTTGATCCGCTGCGCGAATCCATTGTCCTGACGGCGTATCAGCTTCTTGGAAAGGTGACGTACTTCTGGGGCGGCAAAAGCCTCGTTCTCGGCTGGGACAGCCGCTGGGGAACGCCGACGACGGTCACTGCACCGGGCAGCGGTTCGACCGGCAAGGTGCTGCCATTCGGACTGGATTGCTCCGGCTTTGTGGACTGGACATTTTACAACGCCACGAACGGTGCATACCTGCCCGGACGCGGCGGTGGCGCAGCCTCGCAGCATGGGTATTGCACCAATGTCTCATGGCCAGACGCACTGCCCGGCGATCTCGTCTTTTATGCGGATGACAGTCACGTTGGAATCGTCTGCGGCTACGACAGCGTAGGGAATCTCCTCGTCATCCACTGCTCCGGCGGGCAGAACGGCGTGGTCGTGACCGGGCGCGAGGGCTTTTCCGTCGCAGCCCGACCGGATTTGTTTACGGATTAGTTCAATTTGCTTCGTTTGTGCGGCGTTCTTTGTTGGCTCTGGTGAATAGCTTTCTTTCTCGTTTCCTGCGATACTTGGCGTACCAAAGCGAAAGGAGACTGCAATGGAAACAAGAAAAAACCTATGCGCCATGCTGCCGGTCGCACTCCATGCCAGAGTCCGGCAGGAGCAGGAAAAAGCCGGGATGACCCTCGGTGAGTATGTGGAAGCCATGATCACGGAATATTACGACTGGAAGGACGGAAAAATCATGACCGGAGAAATGAGAACCTTAGCCGCGCAGATCCCCGCAGAGCTCTTTGACCGCCTCGACCACCACCTCAAGGAGCGCGGCATCAAGAAGAAGGACTTCTTATCGGAGGAACTCATTTTTCAGCGGTAAAACTTTCCTGCAAAAGCACCACATTGCAGTCATTCCTAGCCTTTTTTCGCAAAAAACGGTTTCTTTCTGAACCTATATCCTCATTCTTGTCTAATATGTCAAAAATCAGCGCATCCGGCTGGCTATTCTGTTCCCTCTCGCAATCATCCCCGCATCCTCTCGCCACGCCTGCTCCCAATCCCCTTCGGTCTGTCTGTCCCGCGCCTGTCCTGCTCCCTCGCATCCCGTTTGCTCAACCCTCTCCGCATTCATTTCACGATCTGTTCCCATGTCTCCCTTGCAGCAAAAGCAGCGCATCCATCAGGATGCGCTGCTTTTGCAAGTTCCCTCTTGACAAATCGGGAAAGTTATGGTATTTTATAATCAGTAATAATAATCATTATTGTTTTGGAGGATTCAATCATGAAATACGAATGTCCCTGCGGCTACGTCTATGATCCGGCCGTCGGCGATCCCGAGAATGGCATTGCCCCCTGGCACACCGTTTGAAGAAATCCCGGAGGATTGGGTTTGCCCTGACTGCGGTCTGGACAAGTCCGCATTTACAGAGGTCTGATTGGCCATGGAATACAAAGAGAACGTAGAGCTTTGCCACTGCAAGCACGTCACGCTCGCGGATATTGACCGCGCACTTGCGCAGACGAACCGCTTTTCCGACGTCGAGCGCGAATTTCAAGAAGTACAAAAAATCACAAGCTGTTCCACCGGCTGCGGCGGCTGCCATGATAAGATCATGGGCGTCATCTCCGGTCTGATGAGCGGCTAAGAAAAGGAGATCAACTATTATGAAAATTCGAATCAATCAGGATATTGTTGAGTTCACCCCGGAGAATCCCGCAGAAAAAACAGAGCTGGAGGCGCTCTGGATCAAGATGTCCAACTGTATCGGCAAGACGAAGCGCCTTGAACCAATGGGCACCTACATTTCCAGTGAGGACAAAACCGCAATGTTCCACATTGAAGGTCTTTCCAAAGAAGAACTTGGCGCAATTCCTGCCGTTCGTGCGCCGTATGACACGGATGTTTACTGTCAGACGTGCAACAAGACCGTTCACGTCAAAAAAGGCGAGGTCATCCCCTTCTGCTGCGGCCGACTCATGGAGATTCTCGACTGACTATGCGTTTCCCGGGCCGTTCCCATTTTGTGCCCGAACAGGCAGCCAGCATTTCGCTGGCTGTCATTTTTTGTCGGCTGTTTGTCGAGATATTTTGGTTGACACCCTCCCCCATATTTCGCTATCCGTAGTTACATTCTCACCTCGATGCATTTTGTTGATGGTATGGACAGCTGTGAGGAAATGATGATTCAGGACTGGCCGGGCGCTCTTTACAAGAAAGATGACACGGCATTTCTCTGTTGGACTTATTCTCCGGAAGTCACTTATGTTCTCGAATACACTCCAAGCAAAATTGATGATTCCGAAATCATCAAGATGGCTGAAAGTGCAGAACCTGTAAAATAAAAACCACAGTCTACATTTCAAATCGGAGCGTGACTGTGGCTTTTTATTTATGCGCGGGCATGATTTTTCTATCATTCCTTCTTGGAAAAATGTGATTTTATCACGGAGAGCGCCTCCGAAACAGGTTATACTACAAATACAAAACACAAGGAGGTATTCTTATGAGACTGAAAGATAAAGTTGCAATCATCACCGGAGGCAGCCGTGGCATTGGCTACGCTACCGCAGACAAATTTTTGAAGGAAGGTGCTACGGTAATCCTGACCGCAAGCTCACAAGGTTCTGCTGACAAAGCGGTTGCGCAGCTGAAAGAAAAGTACCCTGATGCAACAGTTGCGGGAATCAGTCCTAACCTGTCCAATCTGGAATCTGTCCGCAATGCGTTCCGAGAAGCTGCCTCAAAATACGGTTGCATTGATATTCTGGTGAACAATGCCGGTGTATCCGAAAGCACTCCCTTTACCGAGTATACGGAGGAAACCTTTGATAAGGTTATGGATCTGAATGTAAAAGGCGTGTTCAATGCTACAAGAGCCGCCAGTGAGTGCATGATTGCAAAAGGTCAAGGTGTTATTCTCTCCACCTCCTCAATGGTCAGCATTTACGGCCAGCCCAGTGGCTTTGCTTATCCCGCATCCAAATTTGCTGTCAATGGCCTGACGGTTTCCCTTGCCCGAGAATTGGGTCCGAAGGGTATTCGAGTGAATGCAGTCGCTCCCGGTATTACCCTGACCGATATGATGAAGGCTGTTCCCAAGGAAGTAATTGATCCGCTCATCAAGCAGATCCCTCTGCGCCGCTTGGGTCAGCCGGAGGATATTGCCAATGCATTTGTGTTCCTGGCATCTGACGAAGCATCCTATATCACGGGCGTTGTGCTCAGTGTAGACGGAATGGCAAGAACATAAAAAAAGGAAACAGGGCAGCTGGAAACGGCTGCCCTATCTTCAAAATATGGAGGTATCCACACGAAAAGAATCATTCCCATTTTAATGACTTTACTGCTTCTCTCTGGTTGTGCAACGCAATCCGCTGAAAAAACCTATCGACAGATTACTATGGAGGAAGCTATTACGATGATGGAGGAGGAAACCGGATACATCATCCTCGATGTTCGTACTGCTCAGGAATATAGCGAAAAGCATATTCCCGGTTCTATCAATATTGCCAACGAATCCATTGGCACAGAGGATATCTCTGAACTGCCGGATAAAGATCAGCTGATTCTGGTATACTGCCGCAGCGGTAATCGGAGTAAGCAGGCATCTGAAAAACTGGTGAAACTGGGCTACACCAATATCATTGAGATCGGCGGAATTAATAGTTGGCCCGGTGAAACAGTCAACGGCGATAAGTGATAAAATCACAGAACAAGGAACGACTGCTGGATATAATAAAGCCATAAAAAAGAAAACAGGAGGACTTAAATATGTCTGCTATCAGTGTTAATAAAAACAATTTCAATCAAGAGGTTTTGAACTCGGACAAGCCCGTCCTGATGGATTTCTGGGCTCCCTGGTGTGGTCCTTGCCGCATGGTAGTTCCTCTGGTAGAAGAGATTGCCAAGGAGCGCTCCGATATCAAGGTTGTTAAAATTAATGTGGATGAAGAACAGGAACTGGCTATGCAGTTCGGTGTGATGAGCATACCCACTCTGGTGGTTATGAAGAACGGAAAGATTGTCAATCAAGTCACCGGTGCCAGACCTAAGGCTCAGATTCTCGCCATGCTGTAAGGAGGTGCAAAGATGAGATTCTTCGATTTCCTGAAAGGCCCTGACATCAATCAGGGTGTCAAAGAATATAGCACTACGGATGGCGCAGTCCTGCTGGATGTTCGCACCCCCGACGAATACCGGCAGGGGCATATCCCCGGCAGTAAAAATGTTCCTTTGCAGTCCATTAGCAAAGTGGCTGGCATGATTGACAATAAATCTACCCCCATTTTTGTTCATTGTCTCAGCGGTGCAAGAAGCCGTCAGGCAGCTGCTATTTTGAAGCAGATGGGTTATACCAACGTGAAAAACATAGGCGGAATTTCCTCTTATGCGGGAAAGGTGGAACGATAACATGAAAGTTGTCATTGTGGGCGGTGTGGCAGGTGGTGCTACCGCTGCCGCCCGTATTCGCAGACTGAATGAGCAGGCAGAAATCGTAGTTTTTGAGCGCTCGGGGTATATCTCCTATGCCAACTGTGGTCTGCCATACTATATCGGTGATGTGATTACCGATCGGTCGGATCTGATCCTCCAGACCCCGGAAAGCTTCTTCTCCCGGTTCCATGTAAACATGAAGGTGCGCCATGAGGTCACGGCTATCCATCCCGAAAAAAAAGAAGTTACCGTGAAAAATCTGGAAACCGGTGAGGAGTTCGAGGAGAGCTATGACAAACTGATTCTCTCCCCCGGAGCCAAGCCTACTCAGCCCCGGCTTCCCGGTGTAGGTCTTGATAAGCTGTTTACCCTGCGCACTGTTGAAGATACCTTCTGCATCAAGGATTACATCAATGCAAACCATCCCAAATCCGCTGTACTGGCAGGTGGTGGCTTCATTGGATTGGAGCTGGCAGAAAACCTGCGAGAGCTGGGGATGGATGTCACCATTGTCCAGCGTCCAAAACAGCTTATGAATCCCTTTGATGCCGATATGGCTTCTTTCATCCATAATGAAATGCGCAAGCACGGTGTAAAGCTGGCACTTGGTCATACCGTAGAAGGGTTTGAGGAAAGGGACGGCGGCGTGGATGTGCTGCTGAAAGAAGAACCGTCTCTCCATGCGGATATGGTAATCCTGGCCATTGGTGTTTCTCCCGAAACCACCCTTGCAAAGGATGCCGGGTTGGAACTGGGCATTAAAGGAAGTATTGTGGTCAATGACCGAATGGAAACCTCCATTTCCGACATCTATGCCGTGGGCGATGCGGTGCAGGTGAAGCACTTCGTTACCGGGCAGGATGCTCTGATCTCTTTGGCTGGCCCTGCCAATAAACAGGGACGAATCGCTGCGGACAACATCTGTGGCGGAGACAGCCATTATACCGGCTCCCAAGGCAGCAGTGTCATCAAGATCTTTGGCATGACTGCCGCTACTACCGGCGTAAATGAGACCAACGCCAGAAAAACAGGGCTGGATGTTGATACGGTTATCCTGTCACCCATGAGCCATGCAGGTTACTACCCCGGCGGGAAAGTCATGACAATGAAGGTGGTCTTTGAAAAGGCGACTTATCGCCTGCTGGGTGCGCAGATCGTAGGCTATGAAGGTGTGGATAAGCGCATTGATGTGCTGGCCACTGCTATCCGGGCAGGAATGAAAGCCACGGAACTGAAGGATCTGGATCTGGCCTACGCACCGCCTTATTCCTCTGCGAAAGACCCGGTAAATATGGCTGGCTTTATGGTTGAAAATATCGCAAACGGTGTTCTGAAACAATGGTATCTGGAAGATGCAGATCGTCTTCCTCGTGACGGAAGCGTAACTCTGTTGGATACCCGCACTGTGGAAGAATTCGCACACGGACACATTGACGGCTTCTTTAACATCCCGGTGGACGAGCTGCGGGAGCGGCTGGGTGAGCTGGACAAGCGTAAGCCTGTCTACGTCATCTGTCAGAGCGGTCTGCGCAGCTACATTGCCTGTCGTATCCTGGCCGGAAACGGCTTTGACTGCTATAACTTCTCCGGCGGCTTCCGGTTCTATGATGCTGTGACCAATGATCGCTGTCTCATTGAATCGGCTACGGCCTGCGGAATGGATCGAGCATAAAATCAGGACATCTGCTTGCAACTAATAGCAAGCAGATGTCCTTTTTGCTTAATCATTTTGCAATTGTTCCAGTCTGATTTTGTCTGTAATCTCCACTGTTCCACGAGTCAGTTTGACCATACCCTCGTTCTGGAAATAGCGAAGCATTCGGGTAACTACCTCACGGGCGGTACCCATGTGGCTCGCAATGGTTTCATGGGTAATCTTGAGGATATTTGCTCCCTCTAAGCTGCATTCCTCCAGCAGAAATCCTGCCAACCTTTTATCAAAGCTTTTCCACATGATCTGCTCCATGAGCCACATAACCTCAGAAAAACGGGTGGCCATAATTTCGTTGGTAAAATTAGCTACCACAGCAGACTCTTTCATAATGTGCTGATAAGTGTCAGCAGAAATAACCCACATCGTGGTATCCTTCTGCGCCTCAATGGTAATCTCAAACTGAATACTGTTCATCATACAGGAGGCGGAAAACAGGCAAATATCCCGATCAAACAAACGATAGAGGCTAATCTCTCGTCCTTCATCGGAAAGAATATAGGCACGAAGCTGTCCGCTTCTTACCAGCAGAAGACCAGTACACTCCACAGTTCCATTGTGAATCACGGTCCCTTTGTCCACTTTTCGTAAAACTGCATTTCGCTCCAAAATCTGCTGCTGGGTCGGTGTCAGTTTGTTCCAAATTGGAAAATAGGATGAAAAATCCATGGGTACACCTCCTTGAATACACATAGTATAAAATAATTTATGGCATATGTCAATAATTCCGTTGACATATAGGAGAGGGAGGATGTACAATGGTTGTATAAATGGCATATGCTGCAAATAATATGGAGGTGAATCTATGCCAAGACCGAGAAAATGCCGAAAAGTTTGTTGTTTACCGAATAATGATGGTTTTGTTCCGGTTCGTGGCGGCGAGGAACTGACTCCCATTGTCCTGAATGTGGATGAGTATGAATCCATTCGCCTGATTGACCGTGAAGGTTTTTCTCAGGAGCAATGCGGAGAATATATGCGTATTGCCAGAACAACGGTTCAGCAGATTTATGCAGCTGCCCGCAAAAAACTGGCCGATGCGCTGGTTGAGGGACTTCCTCTGCGAATCGAGGGAGGGGATTTTACACTCTGCAACGGAAACAGCGCAGCCTACGGGTGCAGAAATTGCTATCAGAAAAAAATCCATCCGATGCACGAAAAACCGAAAGGAGATAATATTATGAGAATTGCAGTCACTTATGAAAACGGAGAAATCTTTCAGCACTTCGGTCACACCGAACAGTTTAAAATCTACGATGTGGAAGATGGAAAAATCATTTCGTCTGAGGTTGTGGATGCTGGCGGCAGCGGACATGGTGCACTGGCAGGCGTCCTGAGTACACTGAAGGTGGATGCCCTGATCTGCGGCGGTATTGGCGGCGGTGCCCAAATGGCACTGAGCGATGTGGGTATCCGGCTTTATGGTGGTGTTTCCGGCAACGCTGATGCAGCAGCAGAAGCACTGGTAGCAGGCGATCTGGACTTCAACCCCAATGTCCGGTGTGATCATCACGACCACCATGGGGAAGGTCACTCTTGCGGTTCCCACGGCTGCGGCCATCACTCCTGCGACTGAAATAGGTGATTAAGTCACGGAATATGTGTCGTGATTTGATAAAATATAGATAAAGGAGGCGGTAAAACCTAAGTATTCTTGAGAAACAATATCTTGCAGCTGAACAGTATAAAGATTCTCTCAGGCAGGAAGCATACACGGGTCATTTATATGCTTCTCTCTCGCTGGAGGAGGCAAAAAAACATCCATAAAAGATAAGCAGTCTCAAATCATCCGTTCCAGTGAACATATCCTCGAGTTACTTAATAACGAAAAATTTTAGTGCGGCAGCAATGTCGCACTATTTTATGTGATATCATCACCGAAATGTTATTTTAGATTGGCTATACTATAATCAAGCAAAGGAAAGGAGCTGGTAATATGGCAGTTATCAATATTAATAGAAATCAATTTGAAGAAATGGTGCATAGCGGAAAGACTGTTCTGGTGGAGTTTTCAGCCCCTTGGTGCGTATATTGCCGACGTCTGGCTCCAGCATTGGAAAGCGTTGCTGAGGAATATAAGGATACACTGATATTCACTGCTGTCAACATTGATGATGAACCGGAATTGGCTGAGACCGAGGCTATTGAAGTTGTCCCTACTCTGCTGATCTATCACAGCGGACAGACTCTTGGCTCTATCGTCGCTCCAGAATCCAGAGCGCAGCTGGTGGCTTTTATTGAGGAAACCTTACAGCACCGGACTCAGGAAGTAAATAATGCGCAGCATATCTATGACATGATCGTTGTAGGTGGCGGTCCCGGCGGGTATACCGCAGCCCTTTATGCTGCAAGAGCAGGAATGGACACCGTGGTTTTAGAAAAGCTGTCTGCCGGTGGGCAGATGGCTCTGACCGAGCAAATCGACAACTATCCCGGCTTCGAGGATAGCATCGACGGTTTCTCCCTGGGAGAAAAAATGAAGCGAGGAACGGAGCGGTTTGGTGTGGAAACCAAGCTGACTGAGGTGCTGTCTCTGGAACTGTCAGGTTCTGTAAAAAAAGCTGTGACCAGCGAAGGCGCTATGTACGCAAAATCCATCGTATTGGCTACAGGAGCCGGTCCCAGAGAGCTGGGTGTTGATGGGGAACAGGCGTTAATCGGTAAAGGTGTCCATTACTGTGCAGCCTGTGACGGAATGTTCTATCGGAATAAAACAGTTGTCATCGCAGGAGGTGGCAATACCGCTGCGGCGGATGCGCTGATTCTCTCCCGGATCTGCAAAAAGGTCATCGTCGTTCACCGCAGAGGCACCCTAAAAGCAACAAAGATCTACCATGAACCTTTGATGAAAACAGAAAATGTAGAATTTGTCTGGGACAGTGAGATTATAGCTCTGCTCCATAACGAAAAGCTGACCGGTATCCAGATTAGGAACGTGAAAACTGGAGAAGAAAGTACCCTTGCTTGCGATGGTGTATTTGTAAGCGTGGGAAGAAAGCCTTCCACCGAATTGATGAAAGATCAGATTGAGATTGACCCGGCTGGATACATTATTGCAGATGAGAGTACCCGCACCAACATCCCCGGTGTGTTCGCCGTTGGGGATGTCCGCACAAAGGCATTACGGCAGGTCGTAACTGCTGTAGCCGATGGGGCAACTGCTGTTCACTATGCAGAGGAATATTTAGCAGGAGGAATGTGAGATGAAAGAAAAAATTAAAAAATGGCTGAAGCCAGTTCTTTTTACCGCAGGCGGCGCATTAGTTGGCCTTGCATATTACTACTTTGTGGGATGCCCCACTGGAGCTTGTCCGCTGACTTCTAACCCGTTCATCACGATGGCCTATATGGGCTTTATCGGCTGGCTGTTGTCCGGTATTTTCGGAAAGGGGTGCAGCGGTTCATGCAATACGCAGTAGCTTATCGCACGTTTCAAACGGAGTCATTGGGATTTCCAACAAGAGTTTCGTTATATTGTAATACTTCAGCGCGCACGCAATAATATCCCACTTAAACCATATTATGATGCAGACTTAGATGATGCTGCTATAAGCAATATGCGGATTGTTGTTAGCCCAATGTTCTCAGACAGTAACTATCTGCTTCTCGACGCACTGCTTAAAAAATATGATTATGGAATAAAACCCAGCGACAGCGCACTCAAAGGAAAAATCAAATTGAAATAGTGACCAGCCACGAAGCAACCGTCAGCCGACACGCGCCCGAGTGTCGGCTTTTCTGCGTCTCGGTAGGGATGCTGCACCCTGAAACCATAAAGCCGCGCGTTGGCGCGCGTGTGACGAAGTACGAAAACAGATGTACAGGAGGCGAGAAAACACAAATGCTATCTGAGCACCAAAACAAAAACGCAAATTTTCTCCGAATCCTGATGACACTCCGCGCCCTGCGCCAGAGCGGAGACATTACGGAAAAAGAATACCGCAGAGCCAAGAAATATTATCAGGCACTAACCGGCGCGGACATTGTCCTTACGGATTAAACTGTAATTTGCACGGTTTCCACAAGAATTCCCGCCGCCGTTTCAGCGTTTGGTAGAATTCGGGACCGTTTGAAAGATATCAGTAGACTTGAACCTTTTCGCGGATATACTTGTCGTTGACAAACGGCACGGGAGGTGAGAAAAATGCCAGTTGCAAAACTGATTGCACCAACGACGAAGCAGGAGATCCCCAAGCTGCGCGTGGCCGCGTATTGCCGCGTGTCCTCAAACTCCGCAGATCAGCGAAATTCCTTTGCAACGCAGGAACGTGTTTATACGAAATACATTGCAGAGAAGCAGGAATGGGAGCTGGTCGACATTTTTGCCGACGAGGGTCTCAGCGGCATGAAAGCGGATAACCGTCCGGAATTTCAGCGGATGATCCGCATGTGTGAGCTGCACCAGATCGACCTGATCCTCACGAAATCCGTCTCCCGCTTTGCCCGCAACGTCAAAGAGGCGCTGAGCTACACGCGAAGATTAAAGCTGCTCGGCGTTGGGGTGCAATTTGAAGAAGATGGCGTCAACACACTGGCGATGGCCGACGAGATGTTGCTCAATACGTTTGCAGCCATTGCGCAGGAGGAATCCAAGTCCATCTCGCAGAACCAGCGGCTGTCCATTGTCAAACGGATGGAGTCGGGGGAATACATCGCAAGCAATGCACCGTATGGATATCGGCTAATTGATAAAAAACTTGTTATCTATGAACCGGAAGCCGAGGTCGTTCGTTGGATATTTGCAGCGTACTTAAATGGAATGTCGACGGTTGAAATTGCACACGAATTAAGCGCAAAAAGCGTTCTGACAAAGGGGAAGAAAGAACAGTGGAAAGCGAACAGAATCGCGTATATCTTGTCCAATGAAAAATACGATGGGGATACACTATTCCAGAAATACTATGGCGAGGAAACCGTGCCATTCAAAAAACATCGCAATTATGGAGAGATGGATCAGTTTTTTGCGTACAATACCCACGATGCAATTTTACCACAGGGAATGTTTCAGGCTGCACAAACACTACTTCAGAGCAGAGGCAGGAAGTTTGGAAGGAAAATGTCTCAATCAGAATACCCTCTTACAAGCCGCATTCGGTGTTCCGAGTGCGGCGCTTTCTATCATCGGAAGGTGCGGAACGGAACGGTCAAATGGGTCTGCTCCAGACACGCAGCAGACACAACCGCCTGCAATTCCGGCTATTACAGTGAGGAACGTATTTACGACGGCATCATCACCATGATCAACAAGCTGCGCTTTTGCGAAGAAGATATCCTTGGTCAGACGATTCAGAAGCTGGAATTTGCCGCCGCAGCCTATAAGCGGAATAACAGAGCAGCCAGCCAGCTCAGTCAGAGCATTGCCGAACTGAACGCAAAGCTGCTTGCACTGGAGCGGCTTCGCACAAAGGGATACCTCGCCGCAGATATTTACCATACGCAGGCGCGGGAGATCCGCCAGCAGCTCGATAAACTGAAAACCGAGCGATACAGCAGCTTTGAGTCCAAGATTCTCACCATGCTGGAAGATGTCCGAAAGCTGAAATCCCTGATTGACGAGCTGGAACAGCCGCTGGAAGTGTTCGACGAGAAGCTGTTCCATGAGATTGTTACCGACATTTGCATCAATCACCATGACGAAATGACGGTAACGCTGCTTGGCGGACTCAGATTTACAGAACAGATTTAAGAGGGACGGGTATGAAAAAGATTCGATATTTACCGTTTGGCTACACCATCCGCAACGGTCAAACCGTGATCGACCAGCAGGAGGCCGAAACTGTGCGCGGCATTTTTACGGCATATATTCACGGGGCATCGCTTAAGGAGATTGCGGAAGATCTCACAGCGAAAAACATCCCATACACAGAGCGAAGCTGCGTTTGGGACAAGGCGAGAATCTCTCGGATACTAGAAAACGCCAAATACACCGGCGATGCTGAATTTGACGCGATCATCGAAGACGCTGTCTACGAGGAAGCGGTCGCAGCCAAAAGCGCACGGCGCTGGAATCGGGCCGTTACAGAATGTGAAGGAATCCGGCAGCTCCGCGACCATATCCGCTGCGGAAATTGCGGCGCGCCCATGCTCCGGCACATCAACTCCAAGCGGGCCGTCCGGGAAAGCTGGACGTGCAGCAACACTGCCTGCGGCCTGCGGGTGCGAATCAGCGATGGTGAACTGCTCCAAAAGGTCACGCTGCTTATGAACCGTATCATTGAAAACGCCGATCTCCTGCTGCCACATGAAATAGTGCGGCGCACAGATTCTCCTGCGGTGCAGGAGCTGCAGCAGCAGATCGCAAATGAGATGTTGCGGGAGCAGCCGGATGAGCAGCGGATCGTAGACCTGCTGCGCGAGATTGCAAGCCAGCTTTATCGGCAAACCAATGCAAAAACACAGATCGCCGCGCAGATTGCCAGAAAACGCGCCGCTTTGATGCACCCACAGGATGCGTTCAACAGCGCCTGCTTTTCCAGCCTGATTGACGCCGTCTCCCTTTCCGCGGGAGGCAGCGTCATTCTGCATACAAAGACACAGACCGAGATTTATGAAAGCGAGGATAAACCGAATGGAAGTACAGAAAATCCCAAAGCGGACAGTCACCCTGATTGAACCGAAGAAGTCCATCCTTGTAGACAAGGAGAAATATCACCAAAAGCGAGTGGCGGCCTACTGCCGCGTCTCCACAGACTCCGAAGAACAGCTTACATCCTATCAGAACCAGATGCGCGTTTATACAGAAATGATCGCCGCCAGGAAAGAGTGGGAGTTTGCCGGCCTTTATGCCGATGAGGGCATCTCCGGCACAAGGGCGGACAAACGCCCGGAATTTCAGCGCATGATCCGCGACTGCCAGAACGGAAAGATCGACTATATCATCACAAAATCCGTCTCCCGCTTCGCCAGAAACACGGTAGAGTGTCTGGAATATATACGCTCGCTGAAAGCGCAAGGCATTGGGATTTTCTTTGAGGAACAGAACATTGACACGCTGAAAAGCGACAGTGAATTGTATCTTGTCATTTACGCAGGCTTTGCGCAGTCCGAATCCGAGAGCATCAGCAAGCACATCACATGGACCTACCGCAAAAACTTCGAGGATGGGAAAGTGAGCTTTCAGTACAAGCGGCTGCTGGGCTACCGGAAAGGCGAGGATGGCAAACCGGAGATCGTGCCGGAGGAAGCGGCCATCGTAGAACGGATTTTTGAAATGCTTCTCGCTGGACAGCCAGTGGGACTTATCGCGCAGACACTCCAATCCGAGAACATTGAGATTCCCGGAAAGGACCTCAGCTTCAGCAAGAACATGATTATGAACATCCTGCGGAATGAAAAATACTGCGGTGACAGCATTCTTCAGAAAACCGTGACCGTAGACTGCATTTCCAAAACACGCAAAGCGAATCACGGAGAAGCGCCGATGTACCTTGTCGAGAACAGCCACCCGGCGATCATCAGCCGCGACATTTTCCACCGCACACAGGAAGAACTGGCGCGGCGAAAGGCCCTCCGACCAAAATCGGATAAGACGTCTATTACCCAAAGCGGGAAATACTCCAAATACGCGCTGAGCGAGGTGCTGCACTGCGCCGAATGTGGCAGCCGCTACAAGCGTGTGACATGGAATATCCGCGGAAAGAAGAAAATCGTCTGGCGCTGCGTCAGCCGATTGGATTACGGAAAGAAATACTGCAAGGATTCCGTCACAGTGGAGGAAGCCGCCCTGCATGGGGCCGTTGTCCGGGCGCTGAACCGCTTTCACGCGGAGGACGAGTCCACCTACCTCACGCTTATGAAAGCCACCATTGGAGAAGCTATCGGCATAAATGGCGGTTCGGAGGAAATTGACCTACTCACGCGCCGCATCGATGCGCTGAACAAACGGATGCTGGAACTGGTCAACGAAACCGTTGCGGCTGGGAAAGACGTAGAAAGCAGCGAGGATGAATTCAAAAGCATCTCCGATCAAATCGAGCAGCTTAACCGCCGCATTGCCGCAATTCAGGAGAGTGTGCGCGGCGATGCCACGCGGCAGGCGCGGCTGGAGGAAATTCAGAGCATCATCGCCAAGCGCAATGCGAATGAAACACAATACGACGACAGCATCGTGCGCCAGATGATCGAGTGCATCAAGGTGTATGGCGACGGCCGCTTGACGATCATCTTCGGCGGCGGATATGAGATCGAGGAAACATTATAAAGAATCAGTCTGCAAGATACAGAAAAGTAAGAGGTGCGCGCACACCTTTGCGAGCGTTTTCCCTGAGAGGTTGGTATCACATTTTGATACCACCAACCGCTCAGAGAAAACAGATAAATATTTTTCCGCAAGGTGAAATTTTGACGGATTACCCTGTATAATAAAAAGGAAACTGACAAAGGAAATAGAAAATATGATTTATTACATTGCAGATATGCACTTTGGACATACGAATGTACTTCGTTTTGATAATCGCCCGTTTTCAGATACCGCGCAGATGGATGACACGCTGATTCAAAACTGGAATGAACGAGTTGCAGATGACGATACCATCTATATTCTGGGCGATGCGTTCTGGAAAAACGAAGAAAACAGTATTCAGATTATGGAGCGGTTGCGGGGACATAAGCACCTGATTCAGGGCAACCATGACCGCGTGAAAGGAAAGCTCCGCTTTTATTGGGAAAGCATTACGCAGTACGCAGAAGTCAATGACGAAAACCGCTTGGTCATTCTGAGTCATTACCCGATGCTATTTTATAAAAACCAGCACCACGGAGCGACAATGCTGTACGGGCATGTACATAATACCAGCGAGTGGGAACTCGTTGAGAAGTGGAAGAAAGAGCAGTGGGCAATGGGCATTCCAAGCAGGCTGATCAATGTGGGCTGCATGATGGAGTATATGCGCTATACCCCGCGCACTCTGACGGAACTGCTGGATGCAAATCCTATGCCGGAAATTTTCAGAGTCCGCAAAGACGGAAGCGCAGTTGAAGTATCTAAGTAGATGCGAAGGGATGGATTCTCAGGATGAAAGTGACACCGCTGAAAAAACAGAGCAAGAAAAATCAGCGAAATTTTTATGCAGCGAAGCGCGGTTCGTGGAACGGCGTTTCCCCAATCACCCTCGTTGTGCAGAGTAAGCGGATTTATGACCGGAACCGCGCAAAACAGGAAAGCCGTCAAAGTGCAGATCGCTGACAGAATCGTGCAGACCGCACCAAATTCCATAAAACCCACAATATCTTTTTTGGTTGCACAGTAGCAACCAGCAGTATGAAGCAGCAAGCTCCAAAAACCTTGCCAAAAAAGCTGAAACCATTGAAAACACTAGGAAAACCGTTGATATCTTAATTGGTGCAGCTTGCCATAAAAAGCTCCGAAATCGCTTGATTTCGGAGCTTTTTCTTGCATTTTGCAGTCAAAAAGTTCAACCATATTTTTGAAGTCACGTTTTGACCCAAACCGTGACCCAAACCGCGATGTACGTCGGTGTACGAAACGGTACAAAATAGCACAAAAAGACCATTCCGCAGCGCATAAGACGTACATAAAATCAGTATTTTTTCACGAGAAAAGGGCGCGCTGCCGTTTTGACAGCGCGCCCGCTATGCCTTGCGTCACACGACTTCCCGGCCGATCATTTGACCAATGGTGTCCGCAGCCTGCACGCGCATGCTGGGCGTGGAGTGGACGTAGGTGCTGAGCGTGAACCCCGCGCTGTAATGTCCGAGCATTTCGGAGAGTGTCCGCACGTCAACGCCGTTTTTGAGTGCCAAGGTCGCGAATGTGTGCCCTTACGGTATAATTACGACAAACCGGAAAAGCCCCGTATATCAAGGATTTTCGGTTATCTGGCAAGGTTTTTCATCCTTTTCCAAACCGAGAAATCGAGCCGCGAAGTAGTTATATCGTAGGGGGTGTTATAGTAACGACAAAAACTAAATACCGTTTGGGCGGGCTGTCAGCCCGTCCAAGAAATCAGGACATTTCCTCTGAAAAGAAGAAATGTCCTTTTTTTGTACCCATAATCAGATGCCGACAGGAGGAACACGATGACTGAAAAAACAGCGCAGAAAGAACCGGGCAAAAAGCCCGTGCCATCCAAAAAGCCGAAACCGCAGCAGGAAGTAGTCGTTCAGATTCCGCTCTCCGAGCTGCATCCATTCCCGGATCATCCCTTTCAGGTGCGGGAGGATGCGTCCATGCAGGAAACCGCCGAAAGCGTCAAGGAATACGGCGTCCTCGTCCCCGCGCTGGCACGGCCACGGGAGGACGGCGGTTATGAGCTGATTGCAGGCCACCGCCGCAAACACGCCTGCGAGCTGGCTGGGCTGGCCACCATGCCCGTCATTGTCCGCGACATTGACCGGGACGCTGCCACCATTATCATGGTGGACAGCAACCTCCAGCGAGAGAATATCCTGCCCTCTGAACGGGCGCAGGCGTATAAAATGAAGCTGGAAGCTATCCGCCGCAAGGCTGGCAGACCGGCAAAAACAAAGGAAAAGGCAGATGAAAATAATTCGCCGCAAGTTGCGGCGAATTTCCGAGCAGATGACACAGTTGCAAAAGATGCCGGTATCAGTGGTGACACCGTGCGCCGTTACATCCGCCTGACAGAACTTTCCCCGGAGCTTCAGCAGATGGTGGACGAGAAGAAGATCGGTATGACCCCTGCCGTGGAAATCTCCTACCTCAAGCCGGAGGAGCAGCAGATGCTACTCACCGCCATTGACAGCGAGCAGGCCACGCCCTCGCTCTCACAAGCACAGCGGATGAAGATGCTCTCCCGCGAGGGAAAGCTCAACGACGATTCCATGCTGGACATCATGATGGAGCAGAAGAAACCGGAGAAAAACGACATTACCCTTTCCGGTGAAAAACTCCGCAAATACTTCCCGCGTTCCTATACCCCGTTCCAGATTGAGAACACCATTTTCAAATTACTGGACGCATGGCAGAAAAAGCGCCAGCGCGACCAGAGCCGTTGAGCGGACAAGCAGTTTGTTTGTCCGCTATTTTCATGCCAAAAGGAGGACGCCATGTATATCAACACGTTCAAATACACGCCCAAAGATGTGAGCTGCCAGCTCTGTACCGAGTATGTGAAAAAGCTGGGCTGTACCGCCCTGCGCTGCCCGTGGCTGGCCGAGCGCATTGAGGCCGGTGTGGTCGGCTACCGCGAGGCCGTCATGGAAACATTCCCCCGCGACCGCCGCCTGTCCTCGCGCCTGAACCTGCTGATCAAGCACTATCCCGGAAGCCTTTGGAGCAACGAGCAGCATGAGCGCAGGATGCAGTATCAGTGCGCCGTGCAGGGCTATCGCCGCCGCAGAGACACCAACGCCTACTATGCGGCCATGTACCTGCTGACCTCCAACGACGATATTTACCGCCGCACGGCAAATTGCTTCTGCAAGGACGGGATCGAGTTCGGCTATTCGGTGCTGAAAAACACCTCGCCGCACAACTACGCGCTGTTCATGGCGGCGCGCGACCTCTGCGACAAGACGGAGGCGGTCACGATGGCGGACTTAGCAGAACCGGAGGTGATCGACCCGGAGGCGCTGCGCCTGATCGTCAATGCCACTCTGATCGCCCGTTACGGGCTTGCCGCCTTTCAGATCAGAGCGCGAGGTGCCGAATATGAACGCTGATGATTTTGTCGGCGGGCACAGCATCCTTGCGCTGGAGCGCTTTATGGACGAAACCCGCCACATGATTATTTTTGATGTCCTGTCGTGGAAATCCCCTGTGGGTGAAAAGGGCGAACGGCTGCGGCTGTTCCTCTCCGACGTGGGATATGCCAAGGCGCAGGCATCCGAGAGGCGCGGAGAAATCAAAATCCGCAAACACGCCGCCGTCATTGAGGGGCATATCCTTCCTGACCGGAAAAAACGGTGTCATTAAAGTGATTGGAGGAATTACTATGAGCAGAGTAACTGAGCTGGAAAAAGCGCTGACCACGCTGTTCCGCAAGGGTACGGAGGTCGGCTACACGGAAACGGAGATCGACGAGTTTCTGGAAAACATTGACTATCACGCCCTGCTGCAAGCCGTTTGGAACAAGGCCGAAACGGTCTATGCCTACCGCGCAGACGGCAAAAATGCGCTGAGCTTGGACTATCGCAGCTCGGAGCTGTTCAAGCAGCGAGCGACGCTTCTCTATGAGGACGTGGGCGACAGCTATATCGGCGCGGTGTTTGCTGCCCGGTCGATGGAGCTGTGGCTGCTGGAGGATATGGGCTTTGCCGTCGTTGCCAAATTCAGCGTGAACGCTGGAGAAGGCGAATACGTCACCGAGTACCGCGTCTACAAGGGCAACGACTGGGCGGACAGCGAGATTTCTCTGGATTTGGAGGACTTGGTGGCTGAGCTTGCCGCCCTGTGCGATCCCTACTACGAACACGAGCAGCCCATCTATGAGCTGTGATGTGGGAAAGGAGTGAAAACGGAGCGGCTTCCCCATGCGGGAACCCATTCAGAACACAAACGGCAAGCAGTTTCACGCCGTTAGCCTGTCCGGTGGCAAGGACAGTACCGCCATGCTGCTTTTGATGATCGAACGGGATATGCCCATCGACATGGTGCTGTCGGCAGACACCGGCATGGAGTTCCCTGAGATGTACGAACACCTTTCCAAACTGGACGAGCATCTTTTTCGGGAGCGCAGCATCCATATCACCACGCTGCGGCATCTCAAGGGCTTTGAATACCTGATGTTCGATGAACCCAAGCAGAAGCCCCGTAGTCTGGAAAACCGCGCAAGACTGGGCATCCCGCCCTACGGCAACGGCTGGCCGGGAATCCGCGTCCGCTGGTGTACCGGGCAGCTCAAAACGCACCTCATCACCAAGGAGGTCAACCGGCTCAAAGGCGAGCTGGGCGCGATCCACTATGTCGGTATCGCCGCCGATGAAGCGTGGCGCTGCAAGGACGAGCGGTATCCCCTCGTGGAGTGGGGCATTACGGAGGCGCAGGCGCTCCAAGCCTGCTACGACCGTGGCTTTGACTTCGGCGGGCTGTATGAGATTTACCACCGTGCGTCCTGCTGGTGCTGCCCGTTCCAGCGTATCGACGAGCTGCGGAAGCTGCGAAAACACCACCCGGAGCTGTGGGAAAAGCTGATGGAGCTGGATCGCCGTGCGCTGGCGCAGTTCGGCACCGGCCCGCTGGGACAGTTCAAGCAGAACTGGAGCGTGGAGCGGCTGGACGAGCGATTTGCCAAGGAGGACGGTCAAACAGCCTGACCATTCTGCGGAAAGGATTGAAGCAATATGGCTGTATTTCGCGTTGAACGGACGCGGGATTACACGGTGATGTGCAACCATCACCTGAAAGACAGCAATCTTTCCCTGAAAGCCAAGGGGCTGCTCTCCATGATGCTCTCCCTCCCCGACGAGTGGAATTACACCACGCGGGGGCTGGCTGCGATCTGCAAGGAGGGCGTGGACGCCATCGGGAAAACGCTCAAGGAGCTGGAGCTGGCGGGCTACATCATCCGCCGTCAGCTTCGCGGCAAGGACGGGCGCATTTCCGACACGGAGTACACCATCTTCGAGAAGCCCCGAAAGACCTCTCCGCCGGATACGACTTTACCAGATACGGAAAACCCGTATCTGGATAACCCGGATACGGAGGCACCGGATACGGATAATCCCGCGCAATTAAATACTAAGAAATCTAATACTCAAAAATCAAATACTGATCTATCAAGCACTCATTCATTCTTTCTGCCTGCGGCGGACGGAATGACGGACGGGTTTGAGAAAAAAGCGGAGATCAGAGAGCAAATCGAATACGACATTCTCTGTCAGCAGTATGACCGGATGCAGCTCGATGAGCTGGTGGAGATTATGCTGGAGGTTGCTATGAACCGCAGCCCCACGGTCAAGATTGGGCGGGATGCGGAATATCCCACCGGCTTCGTCCAACAGCGCTTTGAAAAGATCACCCCCATGCACATCGAAAAGGTCATGGACGGTATCCGCGAGAACACCACCCGCGTTTGGAATACGAAAGCCTATCTCATGGCGGCGCTGTTCAATTCCGTTTCCACCATCGACAACCACTATGCCATGCTGGTCAATCACGATTTTCACGGCGGCCCATAAAGGCCGCTTTTTTCATGCCCGATTCCGGGAGAAAGGATTTGATACCGATGAAACGCCCCCTTGCCTACATCACCGCTCCGTGGAGCGAGAATGAATTTGAGAACACCGAAAACGCCGCCAAGTATTGCAGGGCGGTCTATGATGCGGGCTTTTCGCCCGTCTGCCCCGCGCTGTTTCTGCCGCTGTTCCTGCGCGATGAGATTCCGCAGGAGCACAAGGACTGCATCGACATGGCGCGGGAATATCTGCGCCGCGCTCGTGTGCTGGTGGTTTGCGGCAGCACCGTAGATGAAAGCGTGAAAAATGACATCGCCGTGGCCGAGCGTCTGCGGATCACTGCCACCACGCTGGACGGTATCCTGACCGTCAAGGGACAGGGGCGCAGAAATGAATAAGCATCTTCTGCACCGGCTGGTGGTTCCGCCTTAGTGTCCCGGTATTCTCCCTGCAAATCGGAGGAAAGGAGCGTGATAAGTCATGCAGGAAGAAGTTGAACAGAGAATCGTATCCCTGATGATCTCCTGCGGAAAGCTGGGTGAACAGGAATTTCGTAAGGCCGTTGCCAAGCTGCTGGAGCAGTTGAAAAACGACCGCCAGAAGCATCAGTACAGCAAGGCCAATCCCCACGGAAAAATGACCGTCAAGCAGCTCGCCGCCAAGGATAAGGGATTGCAGAGCATTGAAGTCACCGATCAGAATATCGGCTCATTCAACCGGATCGCCCGGAAGTATGGCATTGACTTCGCTCCATTCAAGGTCAAGGGCGAAAAGCGATACATGGTGTTCTTCAAAGCGCCGGACGCCGACGCCATGACCGCCGCGTTCAAGGAATATACCGCCAAACAGGTCAGGAAAGCAGAACGCCCCTCGGTGCTGGAAAAGCTGCAACGCTTCAAGTCGCTCATTCAGGCGGCTGTGGTGGACAGGACAAAGCGGAAGGAGCTGGAACGATGAAGCAGGTCAACGTCAAAAAGCTCATCCTTCCCAACATTCCGTATGTGTTCATCGCGTTGCTGGCCACCAAGGTCAGCGAGGCGGTGCGGCTGGCTCCCGGTTCGGACGCTTCCACGAAGCTGCTGAACATTATGACCGGCCTGAACACGGCGTTCCACTCCCTTGTCCCCAGCTTTCATCCCATTGACCTGTGCGTGGGCGTTGCCGCCGCCATTGCCATTCGGCTGGCGGTCTATATTAAGGGCAAAAATGCCAAGAAATTTCGCAAAAATCTTGAGTACGGCAGCGCCCGCTGGGGAACCGCCGAGGACATCAAGCCCTACGTCGATCCCGCATTTGAGAACAACATCATTCTCACGCAGACGGAGCGGCTGACGATGAATAGCCGCCCCAAAGACCCGAAAACGGCGCGGAACAAAAATGTCCTGATCGTCGGCGGCAGCGGTTCGGGCAAGACCCGCTTTTGGTTGAAGCCCAATCTGCTGCAATGCACCTCAAAAACCTATCCCACCAGCTTCGTCGTCACCGATCCCAAAGGGGACATCGTGGTTTCCTGCGGCCATGCGCTGCAAAAGAACGGGTATCAGATCAAGATTCTCAATTCCCTGAACTTCAAGAAGTCCATGCACTATAACCCGTTCGCCTACATCCACTCGGAAAAGGACATTTTGAAGCTGGTCACGACGCTGATCGCCAACACCAAGGGCGAGGGCAAGGCCGGTGACGATTTCTGGGTGAAAGCGGAAACGCTGCTCTACACCGCCCTCATTGGGTACATCCACTATGAAGCGCCGGTGGAGGAACAGAACTTCTCCACGCTCATTGAATTTATCAATGCGATGGAGGTGCGTGAGGACGATGAGGACTTCAAAAATCCGGTGGACTTGATGTTCGACGAGCTGAAAAAGCGCAAGCCAGACCACTTCGCCGTCCGCCAATATGCCAAATTCAAGCTAAGTGCCGGCAAGACCGCGAAAAGCATACTTATCTCCTGCGGCGCACGGCTTGCGCCCTTTGACATTCAGGAGCTTCGGGAACTGACGGCCTATGACGAGCTGCAACTGGACACGCTGGGCGACCGGAAAACCGCCCTGTTCATCATCATGTCTGATACGGATGATACCTTTAACTTTCTTATTTCCATGTGCTATACCCAGCTTTTCAATCTGCTGTGCGAAAAGGCGGATGATGTGTACGGCGGGCGCTTGCCGGTTCACGTCCGCTGCCTGATCGACGAGGCCGCGAATATCGGCCAGATACCGAGACTTGAAAAGCTGGTAGCGACGATCCGTTCCAGAGAAATCTCCTGCTGCCTTGTCTTGCAGGCACAGAGCCAGCTCAAAGCCCTGTATAAAGACAGCGCGGATACGATTGTCGGCAACATGGACTGTTCTATCTTTTTGGGTGGTAAGGAACCCGGTACGCTGAAAGAGCTGGCGGCGGCGCTGGGCAAGGAAACCATCGACAGCTATAACACCGGCGAGAGCCGTGGCCGCGAGGTTTCCCATTCGCTGAACTATCAGAAATTGGGCAAGGAGCTGATGAGCGTGGACGAGCTTGCCGTGCTGGATGGCGGCAAGTGCATCTTGCAGCTTCGCGGCGTCCGCCCGTTTCTGTCCAACAAATATGATCTCACCAAGCATCCCCTCTACCGCCACACAGCGGATTATGACAAGAAATACGCCTTTGACATAGAGCGTTTTCTGTCCCATCGCCTCAAGCTCAAGCCGGATGATGCAGTTGAGGTGTATCAGGCAGACCTTTCCGGTGAACCTGTCGCCTGACGGCGGCAGCCTGATTTGACAACGACTCGATGAAACTTCGTGGAAGAAATGTACCCTCCAAAATCTAAAAACATATTTTTCGGAGGTACTATTTATGGCTTTCTTTAATTCTGCTGTTGGTGTTCTTCAGACCCTCGTTGTGGCGCTGGGCGCTGGCCTCGGCATTTGGGGTGCGATCAATCTGCTGGAGGGCTACGGCAACGACAACCGTGCGATGCGTTCCTGACTGAAAAGGTCAGGCACAGGTCGAAGGACGAATGAAGTCCAAAACCTTGGAGAACTGATATTTCGATGGATGAAATGAGGGGGTAACGTCCCGAAGCGTCCACACTAATACTCCGACTGGCATAGGCGCGCAACCGCCGATTGTCAGAAGCTCGGTGAAGTCGGCAGAGAGATGCCGTAGTTTTGGCCGCAAGGCCGAAACCGAAAGCTGTCCAGAGGTGGATAGTGCATCCTATATGCCGGGTGTCAGCCGCACATGGTTAGTATGTATGGAAATACTGACGAACTTCTGGATGTACAAGTCTAAACGTTGATACCATCGAAACGGTGGTACTCCTTATACGGAGGTATTCGTGGACAAGTAAAAATGGTTGTTATGAAAGTCCATGTGCCGTTATAGGCGGCACGATTCGTAAAGAATTGAATACAGGCTTAGAGGAAGAACCTAAATGCGGCCTATGATAGAAATATCGGAACGCAGGAAGCTGAAAACATTTAGCCTGTTGCAAGGCTGCGAGATGGTGAATGGGAATACCTTCGCGAGAAGGCAATAACCATTCTTTGTTTCAGTGAAAGTAGTGGCGTAGTACCTATGAAGCCGTGAAAAAGTAAACGGTGGAGGAAAGGCCACAAGTCGAATTTGGCAAAAAGCATCATACATAAAGTGTTGCAAGCCCTGTATGACCAAATTCGATGGAACGCCGTGTGCGGTGAAAGCTGCACGCACGGTGTGGAGCCGGGGAAAAGCTGGAGATCATATCAAATGCTTACCTATGGCTATCTGGTGCCAAGTCTCAGGGCATGAAGCAGCTCATGGCGGGCGGCGGCGTGGCGTTGATCGGCATCACCCTTGTGCCGCTGCTGTCCGGTCTGTTCGGCTAATCGGCAGCTCGTTTGCTTCCCGTAAATCCACGGAGGGTGCCGCTTTCGGGCGGCATCCTCCTGAAAGGAGGGCAACCCTATGGATTTCTTATGGGATAAGATCACGGAATGGCTGAAAGAAATGCTCATCGGCGGTATCGTGAGCAATCTGTCCGGGATGTTCGATGCAACCAATCAAAAGGTTGCCGAGATCTCCGGTCAGGTGGGCTTATCGCCGCAGGCATGGAACGGCAGCATTTTCAGCATGATACAAAACCTGTCGGAAACCGTGATCGTCCCCATCGCAGGCGCAATTCTCGCCTTTGTGATGACGCTGGAGCTGATCCAGCTCATTACCGACAAAAATAACCTCAACGACATGGACACATGGATATTCTTCAAGTGGGCGTTCAAGTCCGCTGCCGCTGTCCTGATCGTGACAAACACATGGACGATTGTGATGGGCGTGTTCGACGCTGCCCAAAGCGTCGTTGCCAGCGCCTCCGGGCTGATTATCGGCGATACCAGCATCAACATTTCAAGCGTCATGGTTGGTATCGAGGATCGGCTGATGGAAATGGAGCTGGGGCCGCTGTTCGGCCTGTGGTTCCAGTCGCTGTTCGTTGGCATTACCATGTGGGCGCTGACCATCTGCATTTTCATTATCACATTCGGAAGAATGATTGAAATATATCTCGTCACCTCTGTTGCCCCCATTCCGATGGCGACCATGATGGGCAAGGAATGGGGCGGCATGGGACAGAACTACATCCGTTCCCTGCTGGCGCTGGGCTTCCAAGCATTTCTCATTATCGTCTGCGTCGCCATCTACGCCGTTCTGGTGCAGAACATCGCACTTGTGGATGACATCATCTACGCCATCTGGACTTGCATGGGCTACACGGTGCTGCTGTGCTTCTGCCTGTTCAAAACGAGCAGCCTTGCAAAGTCCGTGTTCAATGCGCATTAACGGGGGTGATACCATGCTGACGCTCACGCCCGTTACCCTTGCAACAGCGAACGCATTTGTCAATGCGCATCACCGGCACCATAAGGCAACTGCGGGGCATAAGTTTTCCATCGGCTGTGCCAAGGATGGAGAGCTTGTCGGTGTTGCAATCGTAGGCCGTCCGGTAAGCCGGTATCTGGATGATGGCTGGACATTGGAGGTCAATCGCCTTTGCACCACTGGTGAGAAGAACGCTTGCAGCATCCTTTATGCCGCATCTGCGCGGGCGGCAAAGGCAATGGGATACCGCAAGATCATCACCTATACGCTGGATAGCGAGAGCGGCAGCAGTCTCCGCGCCGCTGGCTGGAGCTGCACAGGTTTGGCAGGCGGCAAATGCTGGACAGGCAGCCGCAAGCCCGCCTCCGCTTTGTATCCGGCGCAGATGAAACTTCGATATGAAAAGCTCTTATAAAGGGGGATTTCTATGGCCTATGTCAATGTCCCAAAGGACTTAACCAAAGTAAAGACCAAGGTGCTGTTCAATCTCACGAAACGGCAGCTCATTTGCTTCGGAAGCGGCGCGCTCATCGGCGTACCGCTTTTCTTCTTGCTCAAGGGCAGCATCGGCACCAGCCCTGCCGCCATGGTGATGATGGTGGTGATGATCCCGGCCATGCTGTTCGCCATGTATGAAAAGAACGGTCAGCCGTTGGAGGTCGTCATCCGCAACATCTACCGTGTGTGCTTCCAGAGGTCAAAGCAGCGCCCGTATAAGACCAACAATTTTTATGCCGTTCTGGAGCGGCAAAACCAGTTAGACCGGGAGGTGTATCAAATTGTCCGAAAAGAAAAAGCTGACCCGCGCCGAACGAAAACAGATCGAAGCCGCCATCGCAAGAGCGAACCGAACGGATAAGAAAGAAAAATCGGCGCAGGACAGCATCCCGTATCAGCGTATGTGGCCGGACGGCATTTGCCGTGTGACCGACACGCGCTACACCAAAACGATTCAGTATCAGGACATCAACTACCAGCTTTCGCAGAATGAGGACAAGACTGCCATCTTTGAAGCGTGGTGTGATTTCCTGAACTACTTTGACAGCTCCGTGCAATTCCAGCTTTCCTTTGTGAACCTCTCGGCTTCGCAGGAAACCTTTGCACGGAGCATTTCCATTCCGCCCTGCGGGGACGAGTTTGACGGCATCCGCGCCGAGTACGCCGGTATGCTGCAAAATCAGCTTGCCCGCGGCAACAACGGCCTCATTAAGACCAAGTATCTCACGTTCGGCGTTGAGGCCGACAACCTCCGCGCTGCCAAGCCCCGTTTGGAGCGCATCGAAACCGACCTTCTGAACAACTTCAAGCGGCTGGGCGTTGTGGCTACGCCGCTGAACGGCTTTGAGCGTCTGCACGTCATGCACAACATTCTGCGGATGGACGAGCAGGAACCGTTCCGCTTCTCATGGGACTGGCTGGCTCCCTCCGGGCTGTCCACCAAGGACTTTATCGCGCCCAGCTCCTTTGAGTTCAAGACCGGCAGGATGTTCCGCATGGGCAAAAAGCTGGGCGCGATCAGCTTCGTGCAGATTCTGGCACCGGAGCTGAACGACCGGATGCTGGCGGACTTTCTGGATATGGAGAGCAGCGTCCTTGTCAATCTCCATGTGCAGTCCGTGGATCAGGTCAACGCCATCAAGACCGTCAAGCGCAAGATCACCGATCTCGACAAATCCAAAATCGAAGAACAGAAAAAAGCCGTCCGCGCCGGGTACGATATGGACATCATTCCAAGCGACCTCGCTACCTATGGTGCAGAGGCCAAGAAGTTGTTGCAGGATTTGCAGTCCCGCAATGAGCGAATGTTCCTGCTGACCTTCCTCATTCTCAACACGGCGGACACACCCCGGCAGCTTGACAACAACATCTTCCAGACCTCCAGCATCGCGCAGAAGTATAACTGTGCGCTGACCCGGCTGGACTTTCAGCAGGAGGAAGGACTGATGAGCAGCCTCCCGCTGGGGCTGAATCAGATCGAGATTCAGCGGGGCTTAACCACCTCCAGCGTGGCGATCTTCGTCCCCTTCACCACGCAGGAGCTGTTTCAGAACGGTTCGGAGGCGCTGTACTACGGCATCAACGCTCTTTCCAACAACCTTATCATGGTAGACCGGAAGCTGCTGAAAAATCCCAACGGCCTGATTTTAGGCACTCCCGGCAGCGGCAAGTCATTTTCGGCAAAACGCGAGATCACCAATGCGTTTCTTATCTGCCCCAAGGATGACATCATCATCTGTGACCCGGAGGGCGAATATACGCCGCTGGTGGAGCGTCTGCACGGTCAGGTCATTAAGCTGTCGCCCACCGGCAAGGGCTACGACGGTTCGCCCTGCTATATCAATCCGATGGACTTGAATCTGGATTACAGCGACGATGATAACCCGCTGAGCCTGAAATCCGACTTCATTCTGTCGCTGTGCGAGTTGATCGTCGGCGGCAAGGATGGGCTTGCCCCTGTGGAAAAGACCATCATCGACCGCTGCGTGCGCATCGTCTACCGGGACTACCTCAATGACCCGAAACCGGAGAATATGCCGCTGCTGGAGGACTTGTATAACACCCTCCGTGCGCAGGATGAAAAGGAAGCGCAGTACATCGCCACTGCTTTGGAAATCTACGTCACCGGCTCTCTGAATGTGTTCAACCATCACACGAACGTGGATGTGAACAGCCGCATCGTCTGCTATGACATCAAGGAGCTGGGCAAGCAGCTCAAAAAAATCGGGATGTTGGTGGTGCAGGATCAGGTCTGGAACCGTGTGACCATCAACCGCGCCGCCCATAAAACGACCCGCTACTATCTTGACGAGTTCCATCTTCTTTTGAAGGAGGAACAGACGGCTTCGTACAGTGTCGAGATTTGGAAGCGCTATCGCAAATGGGGCGGCATCCCCACAGGTGAACGGGTTTGCAGCTTGTTAGTCGCTTAAAGTTCAGACCATCGCCGTTCTGACTGAAACCGGCAAGTAGGTCAGAATCATCAATGCGGAAGAAATCGGGAAAGGGATAGCGACCTAATCCGAGTGGAAGGCTGTCGGCAAAAAGACAGTCACACGCAACGCATAGGGCTTGACCCTGCTTCTTGCAGAATATAACAGCCCCAAGAGGCCGCATTGCCAGCCGGTACGGTGAAAACCGTGGTAAAAAGGTATGCTATGCTGGGCGTGAAATGACACGCCGATGAAAATGAGCGAAAGCTCCAGAGGGGCGGATAAAAAGCCGCCCGTTAATAACAATCAGATCACCCAAAATGTCAAAGACTTGTTGTCCAGCCGGGAGGTTGAGAACATCTTTGAGAACAGCGATTTCATCTATATGCTCAATCAGGCCGCTGGCGACCGGCAGATTCTCGCAAAGCAGCTCAACATTTCGCCGCATCAGCTCTCCTATGTGACCCACTCCGGTGAGGGCGAGGGGCTGCTGTTTTACGGCAACACGATCCTGCCCTTTATTGACCACTTCCCGAAGGACACCGAGCTGTACCGCGTCATGACCACCAAACCGCAAGAGGTGGCGTCGGCATGAAAAGAGAACCGCGCTTACAGTTTTCCGACGCCGATCTTGCCGAGCCGAAGCTGGAAAAGCCCATCAAGCGGGTGAAAAAAGCAGCGGCCAAGGCGGATAAGGCGCAGGCCAAAATCCCCAAGAAAACCGTGGTCAAAAAGGAACGCGGCTTTGATCCGGCCACCGGCAAGGTGAAAACGCAGCTCCGGTTTGAGGAGGTGGACAAGAAAAAGCCGCCCTCCAAGCTGACCCATGCCGTGCGGGATGCCCCCGCCAACTTTGTTCTCTCTCAGGTTCACCGGGAGGTGCGGCAGAGCGAGGATGACAATGTAGGCGTAGAGGCCGCGCACAAGGTAGAGCAAGCCGTGGAGAGCGGCGGGCGGCTGGTGCAGTCTGCCCACCGCGCCCATCAGCTCAAGCCCTATCGCGCTGCCATCCGTGCAGAGAGAAAGCTGGAACAGGCCAATCTTGACGCACTCCAGAAGAAAGCGGAGATTGACAGCCCCACCAGCAATCCCGTTTCCAAGTGGCAGCAGAAGCAGGCAATTAAGAAGCAGTATGCCGCTGCCAAGCACAATCAGACGGCGCAGACTACGGCAAAGGCGGCAGAGAATACCGCCAAGGCCGCGAAAAAGGCCGCTGAAAAGACTGAGAAAGCGGGCAAATATGTGTGGGAGCACCGGCGCGGCTTTGCCATTGCCGCCGCAATTCTGCTGATGCTGGCATTTCTGCTCAACGGCCTGTCCTCCTGCTCGGTGATGATGGATGGCGTTGGCTCCGGGATTGCGGCCAGCACTTATCCGTCGCAGGACGCCGATATGCTGGGCGCGGAGGCGCAGTATTGCGAAATGGAAGCAGAGCTTCAGCGCTACCTCGACACCTATGAAAGCACCCATGACTACGATGAGTACCACTTTGATCTGGACACCATCGAGCATGACCCCTATGTACTCATTTCCATTATCACGGCGCTGCATCAAGGGGAATGGACGCTGGATGAGGTGCAGGGTACGCTCCAAATGCTCTTTGACCGCCAGTATATTTTGACCGAGGATGTGGTAGTGGAAACTCGCTACCGCACGGAAACCGACACATGGACGGACGCGGACGGCAACACCCATACGGACACCTATCAGGTGCCGTATGACTACTACATCTGCACGGTCACGCTGGAAAACTTCAATCTTTCTCATGTTCCCGTCTACATTATGAGCGAAGAACAGCTCGGAATGTACGCCACCTATATGGCTACCCTCGGCAACCGTCCCGACCTGTTCCCCGGTTCAGGCTACATCGGCAAGTATGTGGAGGGCAGCTATACCGACTACGACATTCCCCCGGAGGCGCTGGACGATGAGGTATTCGCCGCCATCATCAAGGAAGCGGAAAAGTATCTCGGCTACCCCTACGTTTGGGGCGGCAGCAGCCCCTCCACCTCGTTTGACTGTTCGGGCTTCGTCAGTTGGGTCATCAATCATTCCGGTTGGGATGTGGGCAGGCTGGGCGCGCAGGGGCTATGCAATATCTGTACGCCTGTATCCTCTGCCAACATCAAGCCGGGCGATCTGGTGTTTTTCACCGGAACGTATGATACCCCCGGTGTCAGCCATGTGGGTATCTACGTCGGTAACAATATGATGATCCACTGCGGAGATCCGATCTCTTATGCAAACTTAAATTCAAGCTATTGGCAGTCCCATTTCTACCGCTATGGGCGCTTGCCGTAAAGGAGAGTGAACGATATGAACCCGAAAATCATGAAGCTCCGTGGGGAGCTGGAGAAGAACAAAGGCAAAATCTCCGATCTGCAAGGCCGCAACCGCGAGCTGGAAAAGCAGATTCGTGAGTTGGAGGACACCGACATCATCGGCATGGTGCGTGAGAACGGCATGACGATGGAGCAGTTTGCCGAGCTGTTCCGCCGTATGCAGGCCGCGCCTGCACCGGCCACTTCGGAAAAGGAGGCGTTGAACCATGACTAAGAACACACCGCGCATTTTCGTCAGCCTGCTGCTGATGCTCCTGTGCATCGGGATTTTCCCTGTTTCCGCCTTTGCCAGCGGCGGTGATTATCCTGATAATGCGCTGCCCACCGCCGAAAGCAGCGCCGCAGACGCACAGGAAACAAAACAGATCGGCACGGTCACGACCAACGGCGGCAACCTGAACGTCCGCACCGGCGCGGGACTGGACAATACCGCGTTTACGCAGCTCCCCAACGGCACGGTGGTCGATGTGATTGGCAGGGATGGCGATTGGGTAAAAATCCTGCTGCCCGCCCGTGCGGGCTATGTGTACGGCAGCTATCTGACCGTCACCGACGCCGCCGACAGTACCGTGAGTATCGGCGGCATTACGCTTCCGTTTGATGAAAAAGAGCTGGCCGACCTCTGGCAGCTTCTTCTCGGCAGCATGACGGGCGGCAGCGACGCGCTGACACCGGACGGCAATCTGACGCTGATCGACGATATTGGCTCCAGCACCAAGGCAGGGAAACAGTTCATTACGCTGGAAAGCAAGAACGGCAATGTGTTTTACATGATTATTGACCGTGACGATGAGGGCGAAGAAACCGTCCACTTCTTAAATCAGGTGGATGAGGCTGACCTGATGGCGCTGACTGGCGAGGAAGAAACGCCCGCCACTTGCTCCTGCACCACCAAATGCGTGGCCGGTACGGTCAATACATCCTGCCCCGTCTGCGCGGTCAACATGACCGAGTGCGTGGGCAAGGAGGCAAAGCCCGAAGTCCCCGCTGAGCCGACAGAACCCGCCGCCGAGGAACCGGAGAAAAAGAGCGGCATGGGCGGCATCCTTGTTGTTCTGCTGATCGTCTCGCTGGGCGGCGGTGCCGCGTTCTACATTTTCAAGCAGAAAAAGACCAAGCCGCAGACCAAAGGCAGCGCCGATCTGGACGATTATGACTACGGCGAGGACGAATATGAGTTTGAGCCGTATGAGGACGAACCGGAACAGGATACTACGGAGGATACGGACGCATGAGATATTTCACCAACAATCCGCTGGAACGCCTGATGATGCAGAAGCCGAAAGCAGCGCGGGAGGACAGCCCTCCCGACGCTGCCAAGGAACACTTCTGCTACGGCTGCAAGCGCTTCGGACAGAGCTGCGTTCGCCCCTGCTACCGTGACGTAAAGAGAATGGAGGCTGCGCCATGCGCCTTGTGATCGCCGAAAAACCCTCCGTGGCGCAGAGCATCGCCGCCGTGCTGGGTGCTAAATCACGGCATGACGGGTATCTGGAGGGCGGCGGGTACATCGTGTCGTGGTGTTTCGGGCATCTGGCAGAGCTGGCCGACGCCGCCGTTTACAATGCCGATGATGCCAAATGGACGCTGGCGGCGCTGCCCATCATTCCTACCTCGTTCCGCTTCATCGTCCGCTCTGAAAAGCAGAAGCAGTTTGACATTCTGCGGGAGCTGATGCGCCGGGAGGATGTGGCAGAGGTGGTCAACGCCTGCGACGCTGGGCGCGAGGGTGAGCTGATCTTCCGCACGGTTTACTGCCTTGCGGGATGCTCCAAGTCGATTCTGCGGCTTTGGATTTCTTCAATGGAGGATGATGCCATCCGCAGCGGCTTCCAGCAGCTTAAGTCTGGGCGCGACTATGACGGCCTGCATCAATCTGCCCTGTGCCGCGCCAAGGCTGATTGGCTGGTTGGTATCAACGCCACGCGGTATTTCTCCCTGACGTATGGCCGCACGCTGAACATCGGGCGCGTCATGTCGCCCACGCTGGCGCTGCTGGTGCAGCGTGAGGCGGAGATCTCCGCATTTGTGGCAGAACCGTTCTACACCGTCCAGCTCGATTGCGGCTTTCCCGCCGCGACAGACAGGATGAAGGACAGAAAGGACGCCGATGCTATCGCCAACGCCTGCAAGGGCAAGACAGCAGCGGTCAAAAGCGTGGAGCGCAAGGAAAAGTCTGAGAAACCGCCCGCCCTCTATGACCTGACCTCTCTCCAGCGCGACGCCAACCGCGTTCTCGGCTACACCTCGCAGCAGACCCTCGATTATCTCCAAGCCCTCTATGAAAAGAAGCTCTGTACCTACCCGCGAACCGACAGCCGCTATCTGACTGACGATATGGAGGGCAGCGTCCCCGGCCTTGTTGCCGCCGCTGCCGCTGTCTGCGGCATGGAGAAGCCGCAGACCATCTGCGCCAAGCAGGTATGCAGCAGCAAAAAAGTCACCGACCACCACGCCATTGTCCCTACCATC
>ERZ894180.388-NODE-388-length-36202-cov-9.095665_pt1 | contig 36202 bp, 29 predicted proteins | sample MGYA00380278_ERZ894180 | MGnify/ENA primary metagenome ERZ894180 (study PRJEB32331, sample SAMN06328450) | human gut metagenome | biome: human gut microbiome; feature: stool | host: Homo sapiens | collected 2013-02-24 ...
TAATATATATGACCAAAAAAATAAAGAGGAAATCACACTTTTTTGGTAATTTCCTCAGTTTTTTTACAATTTATTCACATTTATCCCATAGACATAGTGACGAAACATATTTCTTATGTTTTTCTTAGGATTTTGTTTTTAGCTTATTTTTTTCCATTTCACGCTTAAATATATGATTCAACAGAAATTTTGCCAGCTTCCCATGACCAAGTCCCTGCCTGTGATCCGAGAACATTCTATTCCCGACGCCGACCCATACTCTTGCATCCAAGAGATTCCTGTTTTTCGCTATAAAATCTTCCTGTAACGGTACTGACAATGCCGAAAGAATACAATCCACTTCACTTCCGTTAATCGCATTGACCAACATGTCGTCTGCCCTTCCCTCCGCTGATACTTTTGCAAGACCTACCAGCTGAATCCCACTGTAGGTTCTCTGCATATAGCGAAATGCTTCCTGTCCATCTTCTTCCGATTCGACCAGAAGATACATTCTCTTATGATTCTTATGCAAATAACGCATAAACATCTTCAGATATAATTTTATATCGATTTCCTTTGGCAGCCTCGCTTCTTCTGCTGCTTCAAGAATCAGCTTTTCCCCCGGCAGCACAAGATCAAATTCATTCATCCTGGCCTTAAGTTCCGAAAGATCATTCATCTGCATAAGACCGTCTACCGATACCACATCTATCACGCTTACAGGTTCTGACTCCAGAAAAGCTATCGTTTCTTTCATAGCTTCTTTTGCTGTACAGCTGTCTATATTCACATCTAAAACATTAATCTTTTCGTTCATATCCTCACCTGCTAACTCTTTTCCCAGTTTTTCGATTATAGCAAATGGATATTCCCTTTTCAACCTTTATTACACAATCTTCACACTAATTAACATTCGTAATACTTTTGTCATTTTTTTCATTTTCCCGTTTCTTTTTTGTGATCAACCCTCCGATTCGACCGGTTTCCTTGGATGTAAGTGATTTCCATCCATCCTGCATCACCCGGTCCAGAAGGCCTAATTCCTCCGCAATCTCATATTTTACTTTTTCATCTGGAGTAAGGTCCTCCAGGTGGATTGGGGTTTTCTTTTTTGATGACATAGTGAGTGCATTCCTTTCGTTTTCTTATAAGTATGCCCACTTTTTTCTATTTAATGCATCATGGCGGCTGTCACCGACCGGAATAATTAAACAGAGGAACCGTAACCTTTGTGATACCGGAAGTGTACGAAAAAGCCGGAAAATCAATGGTTTCACCACAACTTTCCGGCTACACAACGGTTACAATCCATCTATTGAATTCATTATCATTGGCCAATCACGACATGAGAAAGACTTGGTATTGTGTTTGATGCGTATTTTGGCGCGATGTGTAGAAGTTCTTAGGCAGTTTGACTTCCCGTTAAAGGGACGGAGCGAACTGTTTGAACCCCGTAGGGGTGAGTTTTGAGCGGAGACCCTTTCGTTCTTAGGGAAGGCGGACTGCCTTAGAACTTCTGCATCGTGACATCCAGCAACAAACATAATACCAAGTCTTTCTCATGGACCGGGATAAGCCACGATGATGAACTAAATAGAAATACCCCTTAATTTTCCTCCGGATCATCCGGTATAATAATCGCCGCAACAATATAAGCCAGTACCCCCGATCCGGCTCCCATTGAGATCAGTACAAATGCCAGTCTCACAAGTGTCGGATCAATGTTGAAATATTTTGCTATTCCACCACATACTCCACATATCATTCTGTCTTTTCTTGATCGGTATAATCTTTTTCCTTCCATTGTTCTGTCCTCCATATTTTTATTATATACTCTGCCTGCTTTATTATCTTTGTGATCATCTACATCTGTCTGTATTTACAGCTGTTCCATAAATGCTACATTGATAGATCCGATACCACAGTCAATATCCATTTTCTTGTCTGCGCCATTATCAATGCTTTTTTCTCTCCCAAATCCTGAAAAGCTGTCATCTCCGCATCGAATTTCTCCGATACCACAGTCCAGGTCATAATTATAATCTTTTTGCTTTCCTTTTATCTTCAGGTTTATCTCTCCTACTCCGCAGTCTGCTTCGATTTTCTTCTTTGCATCGCCTGTTGCAGTTATGGAACCAGCCCCACATTTAAATTCTGCTTTTTCAGCTGCAAATTCCAGGATGTTAACCTCACCTGCTCCGGCATTTACCTCAAGATCTTTTGCAAGAATCTGCTCTGCCCTTAATTCACCAGCCTTCAGATCCAGCTCTGCCTTTTCCAGTTCCATATCTTTCGGAAGCGTCACAGTAATGGTTCCTTTTCCTATATTCTTGATTCTTTTAATCTTTTTATTCGATGTAAGATATAAGGTTCCATTTTTGGCAAACGCACAAAAGCCAAGCTTTTCATGTGTGTCTTTGCTTTCTACTGTAATCTCATCTGTATCTGACTGTGTCTTCAGATGGATTCTTCCTTCGCGCACCGTACTTTTTATCTCATGGATATTCTGATATGTTGCTTTTCCGTTTCCTTCTATAACACCGGTTGCATCTTTCATGTTCGCTTTCTCCTGTGCTTGTACTGTTTCTTCCTGTTTCTGTTCGTCCTGATCATCATCTGTATCAGTCTCATTATCTTCCTCCTGATCATCATCTATATCGTCATCATCATCCTCCTCCAGATCACCATATGTCTTATCTTCGGATACCCAGCTGATCCCATGTGGAAATTGATGTGCTATATCTGTCAGGGTCGTTCCCATTCCCCAGGATACCGAACAACATATGATTCCAATCAGAAACATAGAACCACACACGATCCAGAATATTTTCCAACGTTTCTTCATCTCTTATGCCACCGCCTTTCTGTGAAATGGTTTTCTTAAAATATATACAATTCCTCTGACGATTCCCGGAAATACGATAATACAGAGTCTTACTCCAACTACGGTACCGATTACACCGATCGCGATCACCATCAGTCCTGCTCCAAGAACCGCAAGTCCCACACCCGGATTGGCGAACAGGCTTCCTATTCCTGCAACAAAAAGCACAACACCGACCATCACCACTGCCGCAAAGCCGATTACAATCGCTGCAAACAAACAGAACACTGCTATTACAATTCCTGCAATTAATGCCAGAATCCCTGCTCCAAGCGGTATCACAATCGGAAATCCGATCACTACAATTGCTATGATCATGGCCAATTTTAGCCATTTGTTTGTCCACGGCTTTTTCTCCTGGCTTTCATAATCATAGGTTCCGTTATCCTGATATATCTTATTATCCTTTTCTTCTCCGTATGTATCTTCCTGATAATACTGGTATGTGTTTTCCCGGTCATGCTGTTCCCTGGCTCCAGAGTATGCTGCATTTTCTCCGGTTACTTTGCCGATTGCTTCTTCGGTTGTTTTTTCCGTTCCACCTTCTTTGCCGTCTTCTGTGTCTTCCCGGTCCGCTTTGATCTTCATCGCTACTTTTTCCGGACTTTCCAGTTCTTCTATTACATTCTGCTCATTCTCAGACCCTGCATCATCGAAGTAATCATTATAATATTTCAATGCATCGATTCTGTCCTCTTCCGGGATATCCTGAAGAAGTCTGGACAGCGTCTCCATAAATTCTACTCTGTTCATTCTAGTCTACCTCCCTCAAACAATTCGCTGATCTTTCCGGAATATTCTTTCCATTCTTTCTGATACATGGCAAGCTGCGTTCTTCCACTTTCCGTCACTTTATAATAACGTCTGTTTCTTCCGTCAAACTGCCGGTCATAGACTTCCAGATAATCCCCTTTCTGCAGCCTCCGAAGCACCGGATATAATGTAGATTCTGATACATCAATCGCTTTTCTTACATCCTGCGTAATCTTATATCCATAAGTTCCTTCATCTTCCCGCGATACTACCGCCAGCACAATTGCATCCAGAAGAGCTGCGCCTGTATTAAAAACCATGCTCTCACTCCCTTTCGCATTATTATCTAATATTATTTCGTTACGCATATTATATGTCATATAATATAGTATGTCAACACATATTGCTTACATTACAAAAATGTAAGGTTAAATCTGCAGAATCTGTCACCGATAGCTTTTCTCGAACGTATGATGATAAAAAAAGCACACCCGGTCATCGCAAAATCTTTCAAATAACTGAAATAATTTTTTACGATACACAGATGTGCCTTTTTCTATTTATTTAATATAAATCCCCTCTTTTAGTGTAAAGGAATATATAATCTTTTCTTTTACTTTCTTTCCGGTCATTTGTTCCAACGCTTTTGCATAATAGCGCAGCTGCTCCTGATACCTTTCTGCCAGTTCTTCCTTCCGTCTTACCTTGTCGGTCTTATAATCCAGCACGACAAGTCCGTCCGGTTCTTCAAAATAGGCATCGATAATTCCCTGTACCAGTATCAGTTCCCCGTCTTCTTCCCCCGGATACAGCTCTCTGGCATCTATTCCCAGTACAAATGGCTGCTCTCTCCAAAGTCTTTGTTTACCGTCAGCTTCCCGCAGCCGCCTTCCTATACCTGACTTTGCAAACTGCAGGATATCTTCCCAGCAGATACATCTTGCGGCATCTTCTTCTATCCGTCCTCTTCTTACCTGATCATCCAGCCAGTCCATAAAATATTTCTTCCAGTTTTCTTTTTCCCCGGCCGTATCTTCTGTAAATTCAGGCATCCCTTTCATATCCAGAAGTTCCATAACTCTGTGATAAGCCGTACCTCTTGCAGCTCCGGCCAGAACCTCATCTTCCTGCAAAAATTGCGGAATCATCGGCACAACTTCCGGTTCTTCCTGCAGAAGTTCTCCTTCTTCTTCTCGTTCTTCTTCGCCGCCATCCAGACCAATCTCATATGCCCGCTTTTTCAGCTCGGTAACTGTAAATTTCAGCTTTCTCATACTGCTTTTTTCGTACGGATAGATGAATTCAAACTGTTCTTTCATCATATCATGAAGCTTTGGCTCGTAAATCTCATTCACATCCCAGTTTTCAAGAACAGCTCTGGAAATCCCGCTTTTTTCTTCCTCTTCTATGCTTTCTTTTACCACATCTTCTACATGTAAGATCTGAAGTTTTAATGGTTCTCCTTCTGTACGCAGAACTGCCGGTAATATGAAGTCCCAGTACGTCACCGCATGGCTCAGCTGCAAGAATGATAATTCTTTTCTCTTATTTCCCTGAAATACCCGCCCGTCAGATATCTTATCTTCGGGATTTGAAAGTGTTCCTGTAATGATCAGTTTTTCTTTTGCACGCGTAAGTGCAACGTACAATACACGAAGTTCTTCTCCAAGACTTTCCAGAGCTTCTTCTTTCTGGATCACCTTTTTGATAATGCTTGATATCTTAGTCCTGTATTCCAGATTAACTGCATCCAGTCCAACACCCATTCCGGCATGAAGAGCCACAGCACTCCTTGCATCCTGCATATTAAATCGTTTTCCCATTCCGGCCACGATCACAACAGGGAATTCCAGACCTTTGCTTTTATGAATCGTCATTACCCGTACCGTGTCTGCATGCTCATCTTCTATACTTGCTTCTCCGTAATCTACATCGTATTTCTGAAGCTGTTCAATATATCTTACAAAATGAAACAATCCTTTGTAGCTCGTTGACTCGTACGCTCTGGCTTTTTCAATCAACATATCCAGATTTGCTTTTCTCTGTGCACCTCCCGGCATGGATGCAACATAATCTCCATATCCGGTTGTTTCCAATATCTTCCAGAGCAATTCATGCATCGGTGTATACGGTACAATCTTTCTAAAGTCATCCATCTGATCCAGACATTTTTGAAGTTTCAGTTGTATATCCGCATTCTCTCCTTGTTCTCTGTACTTCGTCACACTCTCAAAGAATGCAGTATCCGGATATGCACACCGTATTTCTGCCAGTTCTTCCTGAGATAGTCCGGCAAATGCTGAACTTAAGACAGCAGTAAGTGGAATATCCTGCCTTCTGTTATCCAAGACCCTCAAATAATCCATGAGCACCCCAATTTCCTGAGTCTGAAAATATCCCTCGCTTGTTCCTGCATAAGTCGGTATTCCTTCCCGGTTCAACACTTCGGTAAATACATCGGCAAATCCTTTGATACTTCTCGTCAGGATTACAATATCCGAGTAGCACACATTCCGAAGTTCCCCTGTCTCTTTATCTGTAACTTTCTGTGAACGCAGAAGTTCCCGGATACGCATTGCGATCATTCTTGCCTCCAGTTCCCTCTCGGAAGGAATTTTCTCCTCAAAGTCTTCCTCTTTTGACAATATTTCCAAGTCACTGTCCATCACAAGAATCTCTGTCTTAACATTGTCATTTTCCGGATATTCAGCTCCCGGATAAAGAGCTGCCTGATCATCATAGACGATTCCGCCCAGTTTTTCAGTCATGATCTGTCTGAATATAGCATTGGCACTTTCAAGTACTTCTTTCCGGCTTCGAAAATTCTTGTGCAGATCAATTCTCTGCGTCTTACTTTCTTCTATATTATATGTGCGGAATTTTTCCAGAAATAATTCCGGTCTGGACAGACGGAATCTGTAAATACTCTGTTTTACATCCCCCACCATAAATATATTGTATCTTCCGCTTCTGCAGCCAGATACACTGGTAAGAATTGCTTCCTGGATCAGGTTACTGTCCTGATACTCATCAATCATGATTTCTTCAAACTGCTTCTGATATTCTTCCGCTATTTTGGACGGAACAAAACCATTTTCCGTCTTCTGCGTCAGAATCCTCAGTGCGTACTGTTCCATATCAGAAAAGTCGATCATATTCTGGGCACGCTTCTGCTCTTCGAATCTCTCTGCAAAAAGCCGCACCAGATCCGCCAGTTCTTCCATTGCCGGAGCACATACCCGAAGATCTTCCACCAGTTCTTCCGGACTTTCATAGAAATACTGGGCGCTCATATTTTTCACAATCCCTTTGACCATTTCCCTGATCTTTTTGACCAGGTCAATCTTTTCTTCTGATACTGTTTTATCCTTGTTTGCTGCGATCCTCGCCCATTTTACATTCGAAAATGCTTCCGCAAGACTTTTATAAGACGCTCTGTTACACAATTCTTCAATGACCTGCAGATCTTTTTCTAGTGTTGCTTCATATACGGCAGGCCCTTCCGGACTTAATGCCACATTTTCCGCATAGATAAGCAGTTCTTTTGCATCTTCCAGATTCTTTCTGATATCTGTCATCACTTTCTTCATGATGCTGCTTCCTTCCAGTGCCTTTACATCCGGGATTTCATAGGCTTTTACACAGGAATCCAGCCATGCTTCACTGTCCGGATAACTTCTGGAAAACTCATAAATTTTAAGTATCAGATCCTCAATCTTTTTATCATTCCGGCCGGTACTGTACGCTGCGGTAAAGTCAAGAAAACGCTTACTGCCTTCCTGATATTTTTCCTCCAGCATATCTTCCAGTACATCATGTCTTAGGAGCTTTAATTCGCCTTCTTCACCAATTCTGAATCCCGGATCAATATCAATCGCATGAAAATGATCACGGATCACGGAAAGGCAGAAACTGTGTATCGTTGTGATCTGCGCATTATGGATCAGAGTAGCCTGCTGCTTCAGATGTTCATTATCCGGATATTCCATCAGTTTCTTTTCGATTGCCAGCCGGATTCTTTCTTTCATTTCCGATGCTGCTGCCTCCGTAAAAGTAACAATCAGAAGTCGGTCCACATCCATCGGAGGGTCATCTTTTGTCAACATTGTGATGATTCGTTCTACCAGAACTGCCGTTTTCCCGGAACCTGCTGCCGCTGATACCAGAATATTGCGATTCCGTAATCGGATTACTTTCTCCTGTTCTTCCGTCCACTTCACACCCATGGCTATTCTCCTCCTTTCTGCTCCATCCGCATTGCTTCCATTGCTTCTTCTTTTCCCGTTGTTCCTATATCACGATATTCATATCCCGGGATTTTCACGTCGAAGCCGCACACCTGCCGGTATGGACAATAATCACAGCCGCTTTCCTGTCCTCTCTTATATGGAAGTGCTCCTACATCTCCATTTAATATCTTTGTTCTTGCATCTTTCATCTTTTTCCGGGCATGTACCATCATTGCCTGGAAATCCTCTCCCGCAACTACTTTAGAGTATCCGGACACACTGCCGTTCTTATTATATTTCACCGGGACTGCCATAGATTCTCCCGTTGTATCCCGGTCCAGATGCTTAAGGATCTCTGCCTTTAACGGTATGATCCCGTCTGGTTTCAGCTGCTTTAAGACTGCCTGTTCTGCTTCTTCTTTATCTTTCGTCTTATCTACAATCGGATCCTGGATCCGATAATAAAATACGCCCGCAGGAACAACTTCTTTCTCCGGGTGGCGTTTCTTCTGAAATTCTATTGCCGCATCCATATAGATCATAAGCTGAAGCTGCAGGCCGTGATACAATGCTACGATATCAAACGCCTTGCTTCCAGTCTTATAATCCATCACCTTAACATATACCTGTTCTTCGGTTTCACACACATCTACTCTGTCGATCTTTCCTCCAAAGAAACGAAGCTCATACGCCTCCGGCACAAAATCTCCTGCCTTAAGCTGATTCGTAAGTGCCCATACTGTGCGTTCCAGCATCTGTTTCATCCTGACGATCAGTTGTTCATTTCTCGCCGAACTGTATAACACTGAGTTACCATAGTCTGTGATCGCTGCCTCCACACATTCATCGATCAGTTCTTTCCTCTGTTCTTCTGTCAGGATCGTCCAGCCGCCTGCTTCAGATGCTTTTTTTGAAAATAATTCCAGAGCACTGTGACATACATTTCCAAGATCCACTGCTTTAAACTCATATACCGGCCGTTCTTTCAGACGTAATCCATATGCAAGGAAATGTGCACATGCACAACTTGCATACCGTTCCATTCGGGTAATACTTCCTTCGAAATTTTCACCGTAAAGCTGCTTTGCAACGCTTTCCGACAATGGATCCTCCGGACGTCTGTAATACCATGCCGTTAAAAGTTCGTCTACTTTTTCTTTCCACTTTGGATCTTTCTGATACCAGGTATAAAGCTCCTGCCATGTAACATCCAGATTTTTCTCCTGAAGACCACGGATCAGATATTTTACCCCTGTTTTTTCCGTCAGTTCTTTTTGCACCAGTTCCTTCTCATCCTCGTCCCGTACCTTCACATCCGGATACAGACGCAATAATTCCTGAATCAGATAGGAAGGTCTTAATGCCTTCCCGTCCGCGGACACCTTGCTGTAATATACCTTAAGCTTTTCCGATGGTTTCGTCAGATTCATATACAGATAGAACTTCTGGACATAAGCTTTTTCTTTACCTCCCGCAGACAACGCATGATCAGCCTGACGGAATTTTTCTCTGTCGCGTTCAGACAGAAGTCCCGTTCTTAAAAGCGCCCCCGGCAGGAAACAGTCATTGGCTCCCACAAAAAAGAGTGCTCTTATATCTTTCAGTCTGGTCCTTTGCATATCTCCGGCTACCACCTGATCTACACTTGGCGGAATAACGCCGACCCTTGCTTCTTCAAGACCTGCATCCAGAAGTTTACAATACTCACTTAAGCCCACCGGTTCCTCTCCGAGAAGTGCCACAAACTTATCAAACAACTCTATGATGATCCGGTAAATCTGAGAATATTCCTTTGCCAGAGCCAGTTCCCCTGCCTCTTGAAATTCTTCTTCTGTTTTCTTAAGTCTTTCCTGAATATTCTCCTGAACCATAAATTCATATACTGCCAAGGTAATATCTTTTACGGTTTTCCTCTTTTGTTTTAAAACAAACATCAGATTATCCACTTTTTCTACCATTTGTACTCGGTAATGATTCAGCCTCTCCAGTTCCTCTTCTTCCATCCCTTTCATACGACGGATCCATCGGTTCTGCCAGCCCTTATAGCCCCGGATTCCGAGTCCGATCACATAATTTTCCAGTTCATCGACCTCTTCATAACTAAATCCTGCAAGATTCGTCCGCAGGAAACGGAATACACTTTCATAAGAGAAATTCTTCTCTGCCATATTCAGAAGACTTCTCAGGTATTCTACAAATGAATTCAGCAGAATACTTCTCTTATGATCCATAAATACAGGAATTCCATATGTTTCAAATGCCTGTTCCAGATAGTCTCCATATACATTCATATCACTGACTATGACACCAATCTCACGATAACGGTATCTTTCTTTTCTTACCAGTTTCCTGATCTCTTCTGCTACAGCCATTGCTTCTTCTCCCGGATTTCGCGCCACATGAATTCCAAGATTTTTCACTTCTTTTTCATATGTTCCTGCTCCATATCTGAAAATATTCCGCTCCAGAAATGCCAGCTCTTTATTTTTCTCAAAACGCTTTACCGGATATCCATACAGGCAGACCGGTTCCTCTAACGCAATGTGTTCTTCCCTCGCCAGACTGATTAATGTTGTCACCATCTGCTTGCTCAGTCCAAACAGCTGATATGGATGTCTGTAAGAATATGGATTCTCCCTTTCATCCATGATAACCGTTATCCATACACCCTTACAATATTTCATAAGCTCCAGAATCAGCCTGTTCTGCACCGGTGTAAAGCCTGTAAATCCATCCAGTACCACTGTGCTGTTCTTTAAAAGCTCTGATTCTCTAACTTCTCGGCTCAGCACATCTAACAACTCTTCCTTTGTGATATAACGTTCTCTTAAATAATCCTGAAAACCATCATATAAAAGCCGGATGTCTTTTAATTTATAATATAACCTGGATTCTTCATCCAGCGAATCTATCATATCATCCAGTTCTTCTTCCCCGATATCATATTGTGTAAATTCCGAAATCACGGATTTGACCTCAGAGATATACCCCAGTTTCTTAATATTTCCCTTTAGGACAGTCAGTTTATCCTCATAATTCCCTGCGATCTTTCGCAGGATCAGATTCTTTCCCTCATCATCCAGTACCGGTATTTTCTTTACTCCGGTCTCTTCAAACACACGGTATGCAAGACGTGCAAAGCTCAATACATCAATATTCATGATTCCGTGTCTCGGATGCATACGAACCAGATCTTTCTGTGTCTGCATTGTAAACTGCTCCGGTACAAGCACTATGAAATTCTCCTGTGGATTTTTTTCAGATTCTTCTATGACATGCTGATATAAATACGTTGATTTTCCTGAGCCCGACGGCCCAAATACAAATTTTAAAGGCATAAGGTTTCCTCCTTATGCCCTAGTATAACACGAATATATGTTTGTTGTATACATATTAGTCTACAATGCGCGAAGTCTTTCTGCAAATTCATTGCTTAATGTTACCTTTGCAATATAGAAGACATCACCTGTCATATATACATTCCAGTCATCTTCTACTTCTACCTGAAGTTCTCCTCCAGGCATATGAACGATCACTTTACTGTTAGTCAGCCCCAGTTTGTATGCAACTCCTGCCGCTGCACAGGCACCTGTTCCGGATGCTCTTGTATAACCTGCACCTCGTTCAAAGATCTCGATTGCGATATTTTCCTTATCGATCACCTGCATAATCTGTGTATTGATCCTGTTCGGGAAATATCTTGCGATCTCAGAATAATCACCGATCTTACATACCAGTGGTTTTGAGATCTCCCGCATCGGAATGACACAATGAGGATTACCGATCGATACGCAGGTAACCGGATACAACGTTCTTCCAAATACCATATCCTCATTGATCACTTCTCGTCTTTCTCCAATAACAGGAATCTCATCACTCCAGAAAGATAATTTTCCCATCGATACGCGCAGGCGGCTTCCGTCCTCATTTAAAAATGTAACTTCGACCGGACCGTTTCCTGTATATAATTTAAAATTCTTTTTCTGTACATAACTTGCATCTTTCAGATATTTTGCAAAAATGCGGACACCATTTCCACTGGTCTCAGATTCACTTCCGTCCGGATTCCATACTTTTACGTGCATACCGTCTTCTTTCAGAATCGGTCCTTCAAGTACTCCGTCTGCTCCCAGTCCCTCATTACGGTCACAGAGCATTTTTACATTTGCCTCATCCAGTTTTAATTCGTTATGATTCGGATCAAATACCAGATAATCATTGCCAAGTCCATGATAACGTTCTACTACTACCTTCATCTTTTTTTCCTCCTGATCTTTGTTCCCTGCTTTTTTATATTGATCGCTTTTATATTTTCTGTTCTATATATCTTTATCATAACAGGCATTATTTCCATATTCTACGTAAATAATGCTGTATTTCTTGCAAATAATGCCATTTTCATATAAACTTTCTATAGACAGTCCAATATATATCCGGGGAGGTACCGATAATGGAACAATATGAGAAAAAAGGATACCTGAACAGCGAATTCCGTCTCTTTCATCTGACAGATCAGGAGACAAAAGAAGTAGACTACCACTATCATGACTTTGATAAGATCACCATCTTCATCCGTGGCAAAGTAAATTACATGATCGAGGGCCGTTCTTACGATCTGAAACCTTATGACATTGTACTTGTAAAACAAGGCGATATCCACAGACTGACCGTTGACAATTCCTGCCCATATGAAAGAATCATTGTCTATATCTCACCTAATTTTATGAATGCTTATCAGACAGATAATTATGATCTGAGTTATTGTTTTCAAAAGGCTGCAAAAGAACATTCCAACGTTCTGCGTATCCCATCTTTCGAAAAAAGCTCTCTGTTTCGTTCTATCTCTCAGTTGGAGCATTCGTTTACGGATGGCGGCTATGCTTCCGAGCTTTACAGACAGGTTATGTTTCTGGAATTTATGATACATCTGAACCGGGCCGTAAGAAAGAACCGGCTCGAATATATCGATACTGATAATTGTAATGAAAAGGTGCTCGCCATCCTTGATTATGTAGGCGAACACCTCTGTGAAAATCTGTCAATCGATCTGATCGCAGATCAATTCTATATCAGTAAATATTATATGATGAGATTATTCAAGCAGGAGACCGGTTATACTCTGGGACAATACATCTCCCAGAAACGGCTCCTGCTTGCGAAAGAACTTTTATCTACCGGTGCGCCTGGCACACAGGTTTGTTATGATTGTGGTTTTAAAGATTACTCTACCTTCTCCAGAGCTTATAAACAATTGTTCGGTGTTACGCCTTCGGGCCGTACCTGTCCGTAAAGTTCTGACGGAACAAAAGCCCTTACAAAGATACCATCTTCCCGGTATTCTTCTTCCTGCAGTTCCCCGTACTTTCGGATCAGCTGAATCTTTCCTGCCTCTTTATATGGATAAAGTGCCTCAATCTCTACTTTCTGCTCCCTTAATACTGCTTCTACAGATTGAAGGAATTCGGTAATTCCTTCCCCTGTCCTGGCTGAGATCTTCACATAATAGTCTGCATGAAGATCTCTCGGCACCCAGATATCCTCCATACGGTCGATCTTATTAAATACTGTGATAACCGGTTTGTCTTTCACACCCAGATTCTGAAGTGTTTCATACACTGTATGCATCTGCTCATCCATCTGCGGATTAGAAGCATCTACTACATGCAAGATAATATCTGCATATCTGGCTTCTTCCAGTGTACTTCTAAATGCCTCGATCAGATGATGCGGAAGTTTTCTGATAAATCCTACCGTATCTGTCATCAGGATTTCCTGACCACTTGGCAGCTTCAGATCTCTGGTTGTTGGATCCAGGGTTGCGAATAATTTATCCTCTGCAAGAATCCCTGCACCGGTCAGCGTATTCAGAAGTGTTGATTTTCCCGCATTCGTATAACCAACAATCGCGGCCACCGGAATATGACTGCGGCTTCTCTGCTCTCTTGTTACTTCTCTGTGCTTCTTTACATCTTTTAATTCACGGTTAAGCTGTGCGATCCGGCTCTTGATCAGACGCCTGTCCATCTCAAGTTTCTTTTCTCCCGGGCCTCTGGTTCCGATTCCTCCTCCAAGCCTCGACATAGCCTTACCAAAGCCCGCCAATCTGGTCTGCTGGTACTTTAACTGCGCCAGTTCTACCTGAATCTTGCCTTCACTTGTAGATGCTCTTGCCGCAAAGATATCCAGAATGATCAATGTTCTGTCCATTACTTTTACATCCAGTTCATCCTGCAGATTCTTCATCTGTGCCGGAGAAAGTTCATCATCACATACGATTCCTGTCGCCCTAAGCTCCCAGATCATACTTTTCAGTTCTTCAATCTTTCCTTTTCCGACATAGGTTCCCGGATGTTGCTGTTCTCTGTTCTGAATGACCATTCCTACGGTCTCGGCTCCTGCCGTGGACACCAGATCTTTTAATTCTTCCAGAGATTCTTTTGTATCATCCTGATCTGAAAGTGATACACCGACCAGTATTACTTTTTCTGTTTCATTTTTTATTTCTATCATACTGTTTCCATTTTCTATAGATTCATTCCATTTATCTTGTTTTCAGAAACTCGGCCTCTTTTTTTGCCGATTTGTCATTCGGATAATTTTCCAGATACTCTTCCAGTTTTACCTTTGCACTTTCCCAGTCTTCCATCTGTTCATATGCAACAATAATATTGTACTGCATCTCTTTTTTCATCTTTTTACCGGAATCTTCCTGTGCCAGGCCAAGATTATAATAATTTAATGCCTCTTTCGCTTCTCCGAGTTTCAGATCACAGTTTCCAATCATATTATAGATGGTTCCCGTCTTTTCGGCATCATTTTCCAGTGCTTTCTTAAAAGCTTTTCTTGCACCTTTGTAATCCTTCTTTTCCCATTTGGCAATTCCAATGCCACGATAGGCATCCCCGACATTTTTCTTCTTATCTACTGCCTGTTCAAACTGTTCGATTGCCTGATCATATTTTCCGTCTTCTAAGTATTCTACCCCTTTTTGGGATGGATTGCCGCAGGCTGTCAATAATACACCTGTGCAAACGACCATAAGTAATGCCTTAATTTTCTTCATACTTTCCTTATATTCTCCTCATCTACTCAATCTGCCAGTCAATTGGCTCTACTCCGTGAGCTCTCAGATAATCGTTGGTCTGACTGAATGGCTTACTTCCGAAAAATCCACGATATGCGGATAACGGACTCGGATGCGGAGCTTTCAGGATCAGGTGTTTGGGATTCGTAAGCATCCTTGCCTTTCTCTGAGCCGGTGCTCCCCATAAGATGAAAACGATCGGACGATCCTGACTGTTTAATGCCATGATAGCTGCATCTGTAAATTCTTCCCATCCAATATCTTTATGCGAATTGGCCTGATGCGCCCTTACTGTTAATACCGTATTTAACATCAGGACTCCCTGCTCAGCCCACTTGGTCAGGCAGCCGTGATTGGGGATCGTACATCCCAGATCATCATGCAATTCTTTATAGATATTCACCAGTGACGGCGGAATATCTACTCCTTTCTTCACAGAAAAGCAAAGTCCGTGTGCCTGTCCTACATTATGATATGGATCCTGTCCCAGTATAACCGCTTTTACATTATGTAAAGGTGTCAGATGAAATGCATTAAAAATATCATCTGCAGGCGGAAATATCTGTCTTGTCCTGTATTCTTCGTTGACTGTTTCAAATAATTTTTTATAATATGGCTTTTTAAACTCTCCTTTTAGAGCATCCAGCCAGTCATTATTAATTGCTGCCATGTTTTACACTATCCTTTTTCCTCTTATCTTTGTTCATTCTTACAGACGAACGGATACACCTTTTCCTCTTAAATATTCTTTTACTTCTCTGATCTCCAGTTCCTTATAGTGGAATAATGATGCTGCCAGAGCCGCATCTGCTTTTCCTTCCGTCAGTGCATCGTAAAAATGTTCCAGACTGCCGGCACCTCCGGATGCGATCACCGGAATATTCACTTCCTCGGCAATTGCTTTCGTAAGTTCCAGATCATATCCGGCTTTTGTTCCGTCACAATCCATACTTGTCAAAAGGATCTCACCTGCTCCAAGCTTCTCCACTTTCGAAGCCCATTCCACCGCATCAATTCCTACATCGATCCGTCCGCCATTCTTATAAATATTCCAGCCACTTCCATCTTCCCGCTTCTTTGCATCAATTGCAACAACTACACACTGGCTGCCGAACTTTTCTGCTGCTTCTGATATCAGATTCGGTGTATTAATTGCAGATGAATTAATTGAAATCTTATCCGCACCTTCTCTTAAGAGTGCCTTAAAATCATCTACTGTACGGATTCCTCCGCCAACTGTAAATGGGATGAATACGTTTTCTGCCACCTTGCGTACCATATCTACCACTGTACCTCTGGCATCCGATGATGCTGTAATATCAAGAAATACAAGCTCATCTGCACCTGCTTTATCATACGCTTTTGCAATCTCAACCGGATCTCCGGCATCTCTTAACGATACAAAATTTACTCCCTTTACAACTCTTCCGTTATTTACATCCAGACATGGAATGATTCTTTTTGTATGCATAATGATGTCCTCCCTATAATTCCACAAAGTTCTTTAATATCTGAATTCCGATATCACTGCTTTTTTCCGGATGGAACTGGCATGCGAATACATTCCCCTGTTCTACCGAAGCATGGATATGTGTACTGTATTCTGTCGTAGCAGTTACAATTCCCTCATCTGCTGCTTTCAAATAATAAGAATGAACAAAATATACATAGGAATCTTCCGGAATCCCTTTGAATAATCTTCCGTTATTCTGGAACTTCAAAGAGTTCCATCCCATATGTGGAATCTTAAGGCCTTCCTTATCCGGGATTCTTAGTATCTCACCTTTCAGAATTCCAAGTCCTTCCACGCCCGGCGTCTCATCACTTCGTTCAAATAATAACTGTAAACCAAGACAGATTCCCAAGAAAGGAGTTCCCTTTGCCGTCACATCCCTGATCACCTCATCAAGCCCATATTGTCTGAGTTTACTCATCGCATCTCCAAATGCTCCGACTCCCGGAAGGATCACTTTATCTGCATTCATGATCGTCTCTCTGTCTCTTGTGATTATTACTTCCTGTCCCAGAAGCTGCATGGCTTTCTCCACACTCTTTATATTTCCTGCATCGTAATCAATAATTGCAATCATCTTGTTATCCTGCCTTTCATATGTGGTATATCAGGGATATTGTCCCGTACATTCACTTTATATTATTTGTCAAGTGAACTGTTATGGTTTATTGTACATCAAGTTCAAACCAGAATTCAACTCCATTGTCATAATTCTTTACACCATACTCCTGGTTGAATGATTTCATAATTGCTTTTACGATTGAAAGGCCGATTCCGTTACCTCCATATTCTCTTGTATGGGCCTTATCTACTTTATAGAATTTATCCCAGATATGAGGTGCATCTGCTTCCGGGATCGGATTACCGGTATTAAATACCGATACTCTGACTTTGCCGTCTTTTTGCACCATCTTCACTTCGATCACCATATCGCCGCTGACATGATGGCATGCATTACTTACATAATTTCTTACAACCTGCTCTACTTTAAACTCATCTGCCCACGCATAGATGTCCTCTTCTGTGTGCAACATAATCTTGGCACCTGCCTGATCCGCCATGATCTCCATACTCTGCAGAACGCCTTTGACCAGTGCCGTCAGATTAAATCGTTCAAACACGATATCTTCATCACCGAATTCCAGCTGGTTCAATGTCAGCAGATTCTTGACCATCTGATTCATCTTGGACGCCTCATCCATAATAACATCACAGTAGAATTCCCGACTCTCCGCATCTTCATTGACTCCTTCTTTTAATCCTTCGGCATAGCCCTGGATCAGAGCGATCGGTGTCTTTAACTCATGAGATACGTTTCCTAGGAATTCGTTTCTCATCTTTTCCAGCTTGTCTTTCTGTTCGATGTCTTTCTGCAGACTGTTATTAGCTTTCTTAAGTTCAGAGATCGTGCTCTCCAATTTCTCTGACATCCGGTTAAAGTTCTCTCCCAGTTCTCCGATCTCATTGCTTCCGCCGCTGGTGTATTTCGCATCAAAATCAAGATCTGCCATCCGGTCGGATAATCTCGCAAGCTCCCGGATCGGATCTGTGATTCTTTTTGAGAAATACCAGATCAGAAGAATGGATACAACGATCAGAACACTTCCTATATATAATAAGAAACGATTGGATATCGACGCACTTTCACGCATACTTTCTACCGGACTTCGAAGCAGGAACTGACTGCCGTCATCCAGACTTCCCCACATATCAACATAATAACTCTGATTCCACGGATCCCATGACTGGTTGATCTGATAGACATCCGTAGAATCCAGTGTCCGGCTTTCTTTTTGTGCCTGATTCAGAAAATATCCCATCATCTGATTCTTCAACATATTCTTGTCATGCACATTCGTATGCACATCATTATCCTTTTCAATTACTAGATAAGAAATATTATTCTTTTCAGCGAAATGAATGAGTGAATTATTCTTCTTTGTGCTGTCCCATTTATCTTCATTTGATACGTCATTTAATTTCTCATAAAGTTCTATGAAACGGGATTCCTTCTTACTTATATAATACGGCTCCAGAAATTTTCCGTTGATGAACATCAATGTCACGACCAGACAGATCAACAATCCTACAAAGGATGTGATCATCTGCGTCTTAATCGAATGATGTACACTTTTTATCTTCTGTTTCTTATCTTTACTTATGATCTTCATGCTTCATCAACCTCAAATTTATATCCCATGCCCCAGATTGTCTTAATGTAATTTCCCTTTTCTCCGAGTTTGCTTCTTAATTTCTTTACGTGTGTATCAATGGTTCTTGCATCTCCGAAATAATCATAATCCCATACATTATTCAAGATCTTCTCTCTCGATAATGCAATGCCCTGATTCTCTACAAAGTATGACAGCAGTTCGAATTCCTTGAAGCTTAATTCAATCTCTTTACCATCAATCTTCACCTGATGTGCGGCTTTATCGATTACAATTCCTCCTGCATCGATCTCGTCACCACCGCTTAATACATTGGCTCTTCTTAATATTGCATTGACTCTGGCTACCAGGATTTTCGGACTGAATGGCTTGGAAATATATTCGTCAACCCCCAGAGCAAATCCCTGTAATTCATCTCGTTCCTCTGACCTTGCAGTTAACATGATGATCGGCACTTTTGATGACTGGCGTACTTCACGGCATACCTGCCATCCATCCATTCTTGGCATCATCACATCCAGAATGATCAGTGCAATATCTTTTTCATCATAAAATACTTCCATTGCTTCCATCCCGTCGCCGGCTTCCAATACCTGATATCCTTCTCTTCCCAGGAAATCTTTCACCAGTTTTCTCATTCTGCTTTCATCATCTACTACTAATATTTTGATCTTATCCATAAGACCCGGCCCTCCTCTTAAATTTATATTTTCATGATATATTTTTCTTTGATCTTAATTATTATAGCAGAGAACTATGTAGCCTTTGTGAAGTTTCCAGTATATAGAATAAAAAAAGTACCCACAGTGTCATATTACTTATGTTACCATGGGTACTTTTTCTTAAGTTACTCTAATCTGTAATTTGTTGTTTTATACAACTCATACTATTCTTCATCTTCTCTTTTCTTTCTCTTAAGTGAGAATCCTCCGATTCCGGCTCCGAGAGATGTTACTGCAAGTCCTAACCACGCAAACATGCTTGATGGATCTCCGGTCTTCGCAGCTTTTCCACTCCTCGTATTCGATGTGGATCCTGTCTTACCGGATTTGCCTGTTGTACCGGTTGCTCCATTTGTACCGTTAGCTTTCTCTCCTGCATCCTTTTTCACAAGTGCACTGATTGCTTTATTCAGCTTCTCAGTTGCTTTATCAACTGTATCCTGATCTTTCTTTTCTTTCAGTGCTGTGTCAGCCTCAGCCAGTGCTGACTGAAGTGCTTTCCAGCTGTCTGCTGTATAATCTGATTCTTTTAAAGCACCTGCTGCTTTAATTGCTTTTTCAAGTGCATCTGTTGATACTTCTTTCGTCGGCTCATCCGGTGTCGCTGCTTCCAGTGCGTCGATTGCTTGGTTCAGGCTGTCTGCTGCTTTATCAACTGTATCCTGGCTCTCTTTTGCTTCCAGTGCAGATTTCGCTTTTGTCAGCTCTGACTGAAGTGCTTTCCAGCTGTCTTTTGTATAATCTGATTCGTTTAATCCTTCTGCCTTTTCAATTGCTGCTGCAAGTTTCGTTGTATCTACTTCAGATGGCGCCGGAGTTTCTCCCGGAACTTTGTATGTAAATGTAAGAGGTGTTGTATAACCAGTTGATGTAACCGTGATCTGGAATTCTGTTCCGACCGCCGCATCTTTAAATGGCGCTGCATCTGTCACCAGCGTTCCGTCTTTATCAATAATCTTTACAGAACCTCTTCCACTTGCTGCATAATCGGTGCCGTTCACATTTACAGATGTAATATTTCCGATATAAGTATTGAATGCTTCCTCATTACTGTTTTCTGCCACTGTAAGCTTTTTGTTATCTGCATCATATATTGCCGGCATATCTGTTGTTGACAGAATGAATGTTGTTTTCAAATCTGCATATTTTCCATTTTTATCTTTTACTGTAAGTGTATATTTCCCCGGATTAATTGAAGAATCTGCTTTAAATGTTAATACATTGCCTTCTACTTTCACATTCAATCCTTCAACCGTATATTCCGGATCAAAATCATCCCTAAGATTTAGCTCTATCGCCGTCTTACCAGCAGAAATATCTGCATCTACAACCTTAACAGCATCCTCTGTTTTTGCAAATTTTACAGGAACATAAAGATCATTAACATCAATTGTATACAGACCATTTGTTGTATAATACTCAATACTGTCAATCGTCTTGCCCATCATAGATGCATAATGCGCTGAAGATGTCGGGCAACCATGTACTGACTCTGTATATCCGGTACTCCAAGCGAGCTCATTTCCTCTCCAGATGTTCTCCAGATGACGCATACCATAGGCAGTTCCATCTGTTGTCTTTACAACGACTGCATTTACATTAGAAGATGTAATCTTATCTTCCGGAAGTCCGTCCAGATTAAGCTGGTAATCTCCATAAGAAGACTGTATCAACAATTCTGCCGTAACACCTGTCAGAGCTTCTGCTTCCTGTCCTTTCACTTCGCTGAATACAAGATTTCCATCCTTATCCGCAGAAACTTCTTTATAGTTTGCAGGAGCCTCTGTCAGCGGATAGTATGCATATGTCTCGTTTTCAAAAAGTGTATCTTTTCCTTCTAATGTTGTGGTAGATGTCTGTCCACGGTTCGTTACTGTAATATCAACTTTATTCGTATCTTTTACTTCTTTGTATTTTGTAAGATCTACTGAAGGATCTACTTTCACAGCAAATGTAATACCATCAATCTGTGATCCATCTGCATTTTCATGATAAGAACCACCTGCAAGTCCTGTGGTACGTGTCTTGTTCTTTGTTGCAGAAGTAAATACATCAACATCCACGTCATTGTTTGTTGTCTCTGATTTGTAGAATGCTGCGTATGGGATGTTCATAAGAACATAAGTCTCTTTTTTCTCTGCTTTTACAAGTGCGTCGATTGCTGCATTCAGATGACTGGTTGCTTCATCCACTGTTGCCTGTGTATGTGGAGTTTTTATTTCATCTTTTGCTTCCTGAAGCTCTGTCTGCATTGCCGCCCAGCTGTCGGCTGTATAATCTGATTCCATCAGACTTTCGGCTTTCTTAATTGCTGCTTCCAGATTTGTTGTACTGATCTCTTCTTTTGCATCTTTTACGATGTTTTCATCTTTTGCCCGGAAATTATATGTTACATCTTTATAACCCAGTGCTGAAATTGTAATTGTCCAGTATCCCGTTCCATCCGTTCCTTCCGGTAATGTACAACGAAGAGATTTCGTAAGACCAAGCTGGATTCCCATTGATTTGTGCATCCAGTTATCTGCTGCAAATTTTGTTCCATATGTTGCCTTTGCATTTGTGTATGTACTGTCGTCTCCATAGTATGTCCATTTTACACTCTGCATATTTGCTCCGAGGTCTCCGTAATTACCCGTCAGATCTACTCTTAAGAATTCTCCATAAGAGCCCTTTGCTTCTTTTACTGTAAGTCCTGCTTCTTCTGCTGTTGGTGCTGTTTTTAATTCCTGGCCTTCAATTCCAGATTCCGTTCCTGTCTCTTTTGCTGAGAAACTGAATGTTCCATCTGCATTCCTGGTTGCTGTCTTAAGTCCGTTTGTATCTGCTGTAACTTTTGCTTTCAGACCGCTATATGACTGCAATTTATTTTCTGCATATCCTCCTGCAAGTTCTCCACCGTTTTCTACAACTTTGTATGCTTTGCAGAATGCTTCATAATCTTCTGTCGCTACTTTTACCGGTACATATTTCAGTCCTGTAACATCATATTTTTTCATCTTCGTTGTTGTTCCGTCTTCTTCGGTGATTGCTCCACGGTCAAATGTAATCGTTTTTCCATCTGTCAGAACAGCTTTCTTTGAATCTGTCCAATATGACACTTCATAAGATTTTCCGTTTTCAGCCTCTATGGTTGCCGCACACTGATAACTTCCTCTGTGAAGTCCATGATTCACTGTTGGACGTGTTACGACATCAAATGCACCTTTATCTGACTCTCCTTTTGTATCCAATTCACTGGATGATGAACTGTCTCCTGCTGCCTGTACTCCTTCTGCTGCCCAGTATTCCGCCCAGCTAAGTCCTGCATAGACATATTTATATTCTTCTTTTACTGCTGCTTTCAAGTTATCAATTGCACTATCAAGATTTTTTTTCGCTACATCGACTGTATCCTGAGATTTCTTTTCAGCGAGTGCTGTCTCTGCAGACGCAAGTGCTGTCTTTAACGTATTCCATGTCTCAGCTGTGTAATCACTTTCTTTTAATGCTTTTGCTTTCGTAATTGAAGCTTCCAGAGCTGCTGTATCTACAGTTGCTGCTATACTTGCTTCTGGTGCTGACTGGATTGCTTCTAATGCCGCTTTTTTTATGGCATCAGATGATCTTGTTGCAGTAGATACGGTATCCCAACTATTAATTGTATCTTCTGTTGCTGACTGACCAGCTAATTTTGATTTTATTCCCTTTGATTTAGAATATGCTTTGTTAAAATATGAATCGTTACCAGACTCATAGCCATTTTCCGGAGTTACTACAATATCAGAAAACTTTCCATCTTTTACAGTCAAGGCTACTCGGACATCATATTCATTCCATTCATCTTCATCATCATCCTCTGTTCTTGTGACATGTGCAGTCTTCGTATATGTTCCATCTTTTGCCACCTGATCTTTCGTTACCGCCATCGCCGGTACCGCCGGACAAATGCTGGCTGCCATGGTTGCCGACATCGCAACTGCCATTACTTTTGTCTTCATTTCTTTCTTTTTCATAAAAGCCTCCTTAATGAAAATATTTATTATCAAGTTAGTATTTTCTAACTTATAATCAAAAAAAATTTTACTAATCAGACATGTGCATTTTCCACACATGTCTGCATATTATGTTATTTTATACTCCAAGCCAGATACATAATCCAAGTAATATCAACGCTCTTAAAATTGTAAACCAGATTTCATTGCCTCTGATCTTTTTCACTCCGCAGTGAATATTCTTCTTCGGACATGTATCTATACATTTCTGGCACTGGAAACAGTCACCTTCTACTTTCCAGGAACCATCCGTCGGAAGTCCGATATTCGCCGGACATTTTCTGGAACATGCACTGCACTTTGGAATGCAGGATTCCCGGTCTCTGCGAAGTGCAAATATCGGTAACACCGGAACCAGTGAGAATACAGCTCCCATCGGGCAGAAATTTCTGCAGAAAAATCTTTCCTCCAGACACATTCCGACAATCAGAAGTACCAGAATAACCAACCCTATGAGATATCCATTCAGTTTAAAATTTCCTGCATGTATCATGGAAAATACATCCCAAGGACTTGTTCCCTGTACTTTACTGTATACACCGCCATAGCACATAAATACGATGATTACCAGAATCACATATTTCAGATATACAAGTCTGTCTGCAATCCGGTCCGGAATCTGCACCGGTTTCTTTTTCATCTTTTTGCAGATCAGTCTGTATAATGCATTCACTCCATCGCCAAGACTTCCAAATGCACAGGCAAATCCACAAAAGAATCTTCCGAAAACAGCAGTATATACACACACCACAATAAGTACAGTAACAAATGATGTCAGCGCCACTTTTTCACCTGCACCAATCTGTGTAAATATATATTTCACACCTGCAAATGCTGCCGTATATACCGACGGAATAAAGATAAAATACAGCAATTGGATGATTGCCCTTATCCATATATGTATCTTTTTCAATTGTTTTGCATTCATTTATTTTACCGCCTTTTCTAATGCCTGTTTTGTCGCATTCTTAATTCCTGTAGAACTGAAAGTCGCACCACTGATCGTATCTACTTCTGCACTTTGCGCATCCAGAATCTTCGGTATAATATCTTTCGCCATAGTCAGATAAGAACCATCTTCTCCATCAGCAGAGACAATATTTACTTCCTTAATCTTCTGCTTTTTTACTATTACTTCCACTTTAACAGTTCCACCAAATCCATCCGCTTCTCCGGTATATGTTCCGTCTTTATAAGAACCGTTTTTTGAATCCTCATCTTCTAAACTTTCCGTATTTTCGATTTTGGCATTCAGTTTTGCAATTTCCTCATCTTTTGCTCTGACTTCCAGCACGGAATTATATCCCAATATCAACCCGACGATCACTACAGCACTCATCAGGCGCATCCAGAATTCTCTCATTCTTCTCTCTCCTTTAACTCAGTCTCTTTTTACTGTTTTTTCGCAGAAAGCAAGGCGTTCTCACATGCATTCAGGATTGCTTTTGAAGTACAGGTTGCACCTGATACTGCATCAATTCCTTCTGTATTACCTTTCTCGATCAGCTGGCTTGTCACACCTTTTTTATTCGATGTTCCGTTTGCAGCGCGAAGGATATATCTGTCATTCGATGAATCTCCGTCCCCTTTTACATCAGTAACAGCAACAATCTTGTCATCCCGCACTGTCACTTTCAATGTCAGATTATAAGCCGTGAAATCTTCATCTTCATCCGGTCTGCACAGCGCACGTCCTTCATAGATACCATTTTTATATACTGTAGTATCATCTTCGCCATCATCTTTTTTCTCCAGCAGTGCCAGTGCCTGGTTCAGATTCTCAAGAGCCTGGTCCACATCTTCCTGACTGATCTCTGTCTTATCTGCATCAAGCAGCTTCTGTGCATCTTCCATTCTGGTCTTAAGAACCGCATAGGTTGCTTCTGTATAATCCTCTTGTTTCAGTTCTTCTGCTTCTTTCATCGCTTTTTCAAGTTCTGAAGTATCAGCTTCTTCCTTATCCGGCTCCGTTGTCTGTCCGTTTGTTACCTTTTCTGCTTCTTTTAATGCATTCTTCACTGCATTTATGAGACCATTTGAACTGTAAGTTGCTCCGGATACTACGTCCACATCCGTACTCTGTTTTTTCATAATATTTTTTACTACATCCATTGCACGGTTAAAGAATTTTTCATCATCATGATTCTTTGTTACGAGTACTGCCTTGATTGATTTATCCTGAAGAACCACCGCTACTTCTATCTCACCGTTATACCCTTCTGCCGTTCCGTAATAAATACCTTCTTTATACGGGAAATTGCCTTTGACAGTCGTATTGTCTTCTGTCTTAGAAGTATCTTCCGTCTTCGCATTCACAGACTGTGAATTACCGCTTACTGCAGCCTGACGGAGTGCATCTCTTACTGCACTCTTAATTCCGTTCGAACTGTAAGTCGCCCCGGAGATTACATCTACATTTGTACTCTGCGATGAAATAATATTGCCGATCAATGCTTCTGCACGATTCAGATAACTGCTGTCATCATGATTCTCCACAACCTCAATAGACGTAATCTTTCCTCTGCTGATCACAACCTTAACTTTCAAAGTTCCTCCGAATCCGGTTCCTGTTCCATAATAGGTTCCATCTTTATACGCTGCCGCATCCTGCACGTCAGCCAGTGACAGTGTACTTCCCTGTACCGTTGCATTTCCGGACTGGGATTCTCCCGTCTCTCCACTGTCTTTTTCTCCTGTCAATGCATTCTTCACCGCACTGATAATACCATTAGAGCTAAATGTTGCGCCAGACACCACATCCACATCCAGAGTCTGTCCTGCAATGATCCTGTCTATCACTGCTTTTGCACGGTTAAAGAACGCTGCATCGTCCGAAGAACTTAAGATATCAATCGCCGTAATCTGTTTATCTTTGATCGTTACCGCAACAGTCACCTCGCCGGCATAACCGGTTCCTGTTCCTTTATAGATTCCGTCTGCCAGATCAAAAGAACCTTTTGCCTTGCTTTCTGTCTTCTTCGCTTCCTCGGCATCCGTTGTCTTTGTCTCTTTCGTCTGCGCCTGAGCTTCATAAACCGGTGCCTGATAGCCGCTTAACGACACCCCGATACAGGCTGCAACTACAATCGCCGAGGTAGCCGGTGCACCCTGTTTTATTTTTTTGATCACTTTTTCTTTGTCCATATCTTCCGCCTCTACTTTTTCATTACATTTACCTTATAATCCGATTGAAAATCATCCGCGATACCTTCTGATACGTATAATTGTTCGTCATCCGTAAGCAGAATCACATCAAATTTATCGTTATACTTCTTCCAGAATTTCTCCGCTTTCTCTTTTCCCATGATAAAAAGTGAAGTAGATAATCCATCCGCAAGTGTTCCGTCATCACTTACGATCGTTACCGAAGTCAGTCCGTTCTCTGCCGGATAACCGGTAGACGGATCAATAATATGATGATATTTCTTCCCATTTTTTTCAAAGTATCTCTCATATCCGCCCGATGTGATAACCGCCTTGTCCTTTGCCTGCAGGATTCCAAGATAATTTCCGTCTTCCTCCGGACTTTCTACCGCAACTTTCCATGCGCTTCCATCTGGTTTTGCACCAAGAAGCTGTACATTTCCTCCAAGACTTACCAGACCGCTCGTCACACCGCACTTTTTATAAATCTGCATAATCCTTGAAGATGTATATCCCTTCGCAATGCCTCCGAAATCAATTTTCACATTCTTAGGCAGCGTGATTTTTTTTGTCTTTTTGTCGTATTGGATCTTCGATGCATCTACATTCTTCAGTAACGCACTCAGTTCATCCTCCGCAGGGATCCGGTAATTCTCCGTTGTAAATCCCCATGCATCCATGACCGGATAGATGGATATGTCAAATACTCCTTTTGTCTGTTTATATATTTTTTCAGAGCGTTCATACAAGTACGCCGTGTCATCCGAAACAACAGCTTCCCCGTTTTGATTTAATTTGTACACTTCACTGTTTTCACTTCCGGTAGACAACATTCCATCCAGTCGTTTGATCTCTGTCTCAGCTTTATCTACTGCTTCAGATGCATGCTCTCCATATGCTGTTACCGTCATATACGTATCCATCGCAAATATATCGCGACTCTGCTTTTCTTCACTGGATTTTTCGGAATTTTCACTTTTGGAATCTTCTTTTTTATCTGTCTGCGTCTGTGTTGTCTTGGCGGATGCCGTACTGTTTCCACATCCAACGGTTCCCATCGACACCGCCGCACATAAAATGGCTATTACAATCTTTCTTTTCATTCTTTATCCTCTATATCTATAGTTACTTTCATCTATCAATAGTTAGTCTGTATTATTTTCAATTTCACTCTTCTAACTCAATAAATGTACCATATGTTTTTTTCTGCTTCAATTCTTTTTTTGATATTGATATTTATTATCATTTATTTTCACTGTTGATTTTCCACCTAAAAAGCGCAAAAAAATATCCTGAAATCTTTGATTCTTTCAAAAATTTCAGGATATCAGTGGACCTGGCGGGAGTTGAACCCGCGTCCGAAAGCCCATCCATTCGAGCATCTCCCATCACAGTCATTATATTAACATTCCCTCCATGCGGCACCTAATGACAGGTTCCTCACTTTAGTAGCTTCATAAATTCTTCCATCCCCTCAAAGCTTTGGGAACGAAGTGCTCCGCCTGTTTGAAGCCGGTGACCCGAACAGCGGATGATCCAGGGCCGACTGCGGCCTAATTAGGCTGCGTACGCTAATTCTGTATTGTCTGCGTTTATATTTAAGTGGAACTTTTAACGTAGTGTCCCGCTACGGATGGCTTCTCCAACTTCCAGACCCCCGTCGAAACCAGTACAAGCCCTGATTGTAATGCTTTTCTGGTTTGCAGACTTTCTTTACGTAAATTTAATTATAGTCTTAATCAATTTCATTTGTCAAGCCTCTCACCTAATAAAATTTGAGATAATACAGATAATTGGCAACTCCTTCCGAATACATGACAGTGAAAAGAGACATATTCGAACTTCTATTCTATATGCCTCTTCTCACTATACATAATAAACCACTATATTGTTGTAAACTTTTTTCTTACTCTACATCTTTCAATGCATCATAATCTTCTTCGCCGGTACGAACCTTGACAACCTTCTGTACATTGTAAACGAATATCTTTCCGTCTCCGACATGTCCGGTATAAAGAGTTCTCTTCACAGTCTCAATCACTTTGTCTACCGGAATGCTTCCTACGATAACTTCTACTTTAACCTTTGGAAGTACGGTTACATCCATCTCAACTCCACGGTATTTCTCACCGGCACCTTTCTGAATACCACATCCCATAACCTGTGTGACTGTCATTCCTGTTACTCCAAGATCATTGAGTGCAGTTTTCAGTTTTTCATATCTTGAAAGTTTGGCAATGATAACAACTTTATGTATTCCAGTCTCAGGATCTACAGGAGCAGTTACTTTGACAGATGCAGCTCTCTGTGCTTCTGAAGCTTCATCATAATCATTTTCTCCAAGCTCTGTATTCTCATTGATACTCATGCTTCCTTCTGTGATATCCATCAGACTGAAACCTGCATATGCAGATGCCAGACCATGTTCTTTCACATCCAGACCTACAATCTCTTCTTCTTCTGTTACTCGAAGACCTACCGTCTTATCGATAATCTTAAATACGATCGTCATGGTTATGATCGTCCATGCCATTACGGTTACTACACCAAGCAGCTGTAAACCAAGCTGGTGGAATCCGCCGCCGTAGAACAGACCTTTCAATGTGCACTCTGGTGCTGTTTTTGTTGCAAAGAGACCGACTGCGATCGTTCCCCAGATACCATTTAAGCAATGAACTGCAACTGCTCCGACCGGGTCATCTACATGAGCAACATTGTCACAGAACCATACACCAAATACAACCAGAAGTCCGGCTACCACACCGATGATGATCGCACCTGTTGCATCAACGACATCACAAGGTGCAGTGATTGCTACCAGACCTGCAAGTGAAGCATTCAGACACATCGATACATCCGGTTTGCCATATCTAAGCCATGTAAATATCATACATACAACCGTTGCGATTGCCGGTGCGATCGTTGTTGCCATAAAGATCGATGCAAGCTGTGGACCTGTCGTAGCGGCAGCTCCGTTGAATCCATACCATCCAAACCAGAGGATGAAACATCCAAGTGCACCGATTACAATGTTATGTCCAGGGAATGCATGTACCTTTGTTACTTTTCCATCTTTATCTCTGGTAAATTTACCAATTCTGGCTCCTTCCAGTGCGGCTCCGATAAATGCTGTTGTTCCACCAACCATGTGGATTGCACAGGAACCTGCAAAATCATGGAATCCTAAACTTGCAAGCCATCCACCGCCCCAGATCCAGTGTGCCTCGATCGGATATACAACAGCGGAGATCACTGCGGAATAAATACAATAAGATAAGAATTTGGTACGTTCTGCCATTGCTCCGGATACGATGGTTGCCGTTGTCGCACAGAACACCAGGTTAAATACAAAATTGGACCAGTCAAAATTTGCATAATCGGTAAAAATTCCAAGTGTCGGAGTTCCGATAAATCCGCCAAGTGCATCTTCACCAAGCAAAATTCCAAATCCCAATGGGATAAATACACAAGTTCCTATACAAAAGTCCATCAGGTTCTTCATAATAATATTGCCGGCATTCTTCGCTCTGGTGAATCCTGCCTCTACCATTGCAAATCCAGCCTGCATGAAAAATACAAATGCTGCACCGATCAGGAACCAGATTCCAAATACCTGTGTGCCTACGGCATCCTGTATCGCCGATAATACTTCTTTCGTCATAATGTCTCCTCCTTCATCCTTCAGATGTCCGATAACGAAAAAGAGTGTGCACTTCCGTGGTCGACTCACGAAAATGTACACACCCTTGTGCTATCCTTTTATATAAAAGAAAAAGCGCCTCGAAATGATTCTTTCGAAGCGCCCTTGCTTTTATGTCCTGTAGTTTAACGCTGTGAACTTTTTTTGTCAAGGAATTTTCTGACATTTTTCTGATGTCACACACAATTTCGTTTAATTATCACAACAGGATCTTATTTTTCTTATATTTTTTCTACATTATTCCAGACCAAGAATTTCTCCAAGTACTTCTATAATAATTTCATTGGTGCAGGATTTTACAAATCCCATCATATGTAATGAGATCTCATCCTGCTTCTGAGCTTCCGTCAGTTCCAGATTTCTATTCGTTTCATTAATAAGCTGTACCAGATGTGGTGTCAGCTCCTCGTAGGTCTCTAATGTCGTCTGGGTAACCAGATTTCTTAATTCTTCTTTCTTTGTAGGTACCATTCTTTTCTCCTATCTGAGTTTCATCTTGAAATCACGTTCTGCTTCACGTCTCTGATCCTTTTTGGCGATATCCTGACGTTTATCATATAATTTCTTACCTTTTGCCAGACCAATCTCCACCTTTACAAGGCTGCCTTTGAAATATACTTTCAATGGAACGATTGCCATTCCCTTTTCCTTCGTTTTACCGATCAGTTTATTGATCTCTGATTTATGAAGGAGTAATTTTCTGACTCTGAGTGGGTCTTTATTAAAGATATTTCCCTTTTCATATGGACTGATATGCATACCGTAGATAAAGACTTCTCCATTTTCAATACGGATAAAGGATTCTTTGATACTGCATTTTCCCATACGGAGTGACTTTACTTCTGTTCCGTGCAGAGCAATTCCTGTCTCGATCTTATCCAGGATAAAATAATCATGATATGCCTTTTTATTATTTGCAACCATCTTGTCATTACTCTTCGCCATCTCCGGCACCTCCCTGATTCACAATCTTAAAATCAATCGTACGCATCAGACGATCTGCATCCAACACCTGTACTCTTAAGGCTTCTCCCAGTTTGTACACTTTCCGTGTATGCATTCCTATCATCTCATAACGTTCTTCATTGTATTCATAATGATCATCGGTCATATTTGTTACATGGACCAGACCTTCTATCGTATTCGGAAGCTCTACATACATACCCCATTTAGTAATTCCAGAGATCACACCGTCGAATTCCTCTCCGATATGTGCCTGCATGTATTCTGTCTTCTTGAGTTTGATCGTCTCTCGTTCTGCCTCATCCGCACGACGTTCCATCTCACTGGAACGCTTTGCAACTTCCGGAAGGATCGACTGGTAGTGTTCAATCTTACTTTCATTCATTCTTCCCCGCAGGTTATCCTTAATGATCCGATGGATCTGAAGATCCGGATATCTTCGGATCGGAGAAGTAAAATGCGTATAATAATTCGCCGCCAGTCCAAAATGTCCGTCATTCTCTGCCGTATACTTTGCCTGTTTCATCGAACGAAGTGCCAGACGGCTGATCATTGCCTCTTCCGGTGTATCTTCCACTTTCGTTAGCAACTTTTGTATTTCTTTTGGTCTGATTTCATTAACTCCAATATGCATTGAATACCCAAAATTATTGATAAATGTTGCCAGTGTACGGATTTTTTCTTCATCCGGCGCTTCGTGGGTACGGTATACAAATGGAAGCTCCTGCCAGTAGTAATCTTCTGCAACCGTCTCATTTGCCAAAAGCATGAAATCCTCGATGATCTTCGTTGCAACATTTCTGTCATATGGTTTAATATCGATCGGCTTTCCATTCTCATCCAGGATCATCTTCGTCTCCGGGAAATCAAAATCAATGGAACCGCGTTTCTTCCTTCGGGCTCTTAAAATACCCGAAAGCTCCTGCATCCGTTCGAACATCGGAACCAGTTCTTTGTATTCTGAGGTCTCCGCTTCATCATGATCCGTTAAAATCTTCTTTACGCTGGTATAGGACATTCTGCGATCCACATGAATTACTGTCTCAGCGATCTCATGTGCGATCACATCACCTGACGGATCCACTGTCATGATGCAGCTGAGTGCAAGTCTGTCCTCTCCTGCATTGAGTGAACACATTCCATTCGAAAGTGTATGTGGAAGCATCGGGATCACACGGTCTACCAGATATACACTTGTCCCCCTTTCCAGTGCCTCTCTATCAAGTGCACTGCTCTCCTGCACATAATTCGTCACATCTGCAATATGCACGCCCAGAATATAATTTTCTCCCTCTTTTACAAGGGATACCGCATCATCCAGATCCTTTGCATCTTCTCCGTCAATCGTGACCATCTGCCAGTCACGCAGATCCTTTCTTCCATTCATGTCAGCTTCGCTGACCGGTTTTGCAACACGCTCTGCCTGTCTTAATACTTTATCCGGAAATTCTACCGGGAGGTCATACCCTTTTACAATCGACATGATATCTGTTCCCGGATCATTCAGATGACCGATGATCTCCACGATCTTTCCTTCCGGTTTCTTTCCGTTCTCTCCATAAGAGGTCAGCTCCACTACAACTTTGCGTCCATCCACTGCCCCTCTTGATTTTTCAATCGGTACAAATATGTCCTGATCCAGTCTCTGGTTATCCGGAATCACGAATCCAAACTTCTTTCCCGGCTTCATGCGGTAAAGTCCGACTACTTTTGAAAGCCCCCGCTCCAGAATCTTCACGATCTTTCCTTCACGGCTTCTTCCTTCCGGTTCTTTTGTAAGTACGATCTCAACATGATCTCCATCAAATGCACCACAGGTATCATCCGCACCGATGAATACATCCTCTGAATCTCCTTCGTCCAGCACTACAAAGCCAAATCCCTTAAGACTTGCCCGGAACACACCTGTCAGACGCTTTGCATGTCCCTTGCAGTATTTTCCTCTCTTGGAAAGATATATCTTTCCTTCCTGCTCCAACGCTTCCAGGATCTGTCTTAACTCATCTCTATCTTCTTTTGCCACGCGAAGAAGCATTGCCAGTTCCTTGAATTTCATCGGTGTATATAAATCATCACAGATCAGATCATAGACAACTTTTTTTCTTTTATCAAATTTCTTACTCATATCTCTATGCTCCCCTGCATATTCTGTGTTCCAAAAAGGGACACTCCCATACAGGAGTGTCCCTTTCATCTTCTAAAAATATGCTCTATCCTATGCAAATACTTTTAAATTCAACACTGCTGCCAGTACAATAAACAGAATCGCAAGGAATTTTGTCGACTTCACCAGTGCACCTTCCATAGAACGGCCCTTGTTCTGTCCCCAGTAAGTATCAGCGATACCACTAATGGCACCAAGCCCTGCTGACTTACCTTCCTGCATCAGTACGATAACTGTTAAAGCGATACAGTCTATTGCAAATATTATCATTAATACAATCTTCAAAATGTCCACTATTCACACCTCCTGCGGATAAACCACATATATTCTATCATAGGATGGCCGATAAGGCAAGCTAATCTCATTCAAAATCTTATCTCAGGCAGCATTAAATCTGTACATTTTCTATTTTTTCTTCAAATGGGTTCTGATATACAGCCACATCCCCCAATCTTTCCTCTATCCGTAATAATTGATTATACTTTTCCACCCGTTCCGACCGGCATGGGGCTCCTGTTTTTATCTGCCCTGCATCTGCCGCCACTGCAATATCTGCAATGAAAGAATCTGCAGTCTCTCCCGAACGGTGTGAGATTACCGTCTTATATCCGGCATTCTGCGCCATCTTTACTGCTTCAAAGCTCTCCGTCAGTGTCCCGATCTGATTCACTTTGATCAGTATCGCATTCGCCGCTTTTCTTCTGATCCCTTTGGCAAGTCTTCTGGTATTCGTCACAAACAAATCGTCTCCTACCAGCTGCACCCGCTCTCCGAGCCTGTCCGTCAGCGTCTTCCAGCCTTCCCAGTCATCTTCATCCAATGGATCTTCAATGGATACAATCGGATATTTTTCTATAATATCTTCGTAATAATCGATCAGTTCCTCTGCCGAACGGACGATCTTATATCCTTTTTTCTTTGCCTCACCGTCGAATACGTATTTTTTAAAATTCTTATCATATAACTCGGATGCTGCTACGTCCAATGCGATAGCTACCTCTTCGCCCGGCCGGTATCCGGCCTTTTCCACCGCTTTTACCATCAGACGCAGGACCTCATCTGCATTGTGAAGATCCGGTGCAAATCCTCCTTCGTCTCCTACTGCAGTACTGTATTCCAGCGTTTTCAAAACTCTCTTCAGTTCATGATATACTTCCGCACACATCTGAAGTCCGGTCTTAAAATCTTTTGCCCCTACCGGCATGATCATAAATTCCTGAATATCAATCGTATTATCCGCATGTCTTCCGCCATTCATGATATTCATCATCGGAACCGGAAGTTTTTTCACATTTGTGCCGCCAAGATACGAATACAGCGGAAGTCCCAACGCCCCGGCCGCCGCTCTTGCAGCCGCCAGCGAGACTCCAAGCATGGCATTGGCACCAAGATTGGATTTGTTCTTTGTTCCGTCAAGCCTGATCATCGCCTGATCGATCGCTACCTGATCCAGTACATTCATGCCGATCACTTCCGGCGCAATCCTTGCATTGACATGATCCGCCGCCTGCTGCACGCCCAGGCCTCCATATCGTTCTTCTTTATCCCGTAATTCAACTGCTTCATATTTTCCGGTCGATGCACCGGACGGAACACTTGCTCTTCCGCAGAATTCATCTCCGGCAAGTACTTCCACTTCTATCGTCGGATTTCCTCTCGAATCAAGTATTTCTCTTGCGTATACATCCGTAATGGGTAAATACTTATACATTATTTCTATCCTCCTCTTTATAGAAGATAGTATGTTCCGATCCGAAGCAAAACATTCAGTTTTTAATCTGAATCACGCTCTTTTGTATTATTAATATAAAAATTAATACAATTCTTTATAAATCTCTGCCATCTGCTGCCAGGTCAGTTTCACATAGCTTTGATTCAGAAGTCTCTGCTGTGTCTCTTCAACTGTCTTCGCAAAGCTCTCGATTTCTTCTTCCTTCATTCCATATTCATGTAACGGTTTTCTTGCAATGATCTGATCCAGAAGTTTCTCAATCTTGGTATATACTTCATCTGATTTGCACTTTAATATATTGCTTAAGAAATTATTTAGTTTCTTTATTCTGCCATTTGGATCTAATTCCTGATATTTTGCGAATACAGCTGTCAGGAACTGATAGTTCGCTTCTCCATGTGTGACATGATACACGCCACTCAGAGGATAAGACATGGCGTGCACCGCTCCTGTTCCTGCATTGCCGAATGCAATACCGGCAAGATTGCTTGCTGTCAGGAAATCATCCAGCAGATTCATTCTGTATTCTTCCCCATGTTCAGCAATCTTCTGGAATCCTTCAATGATCATCTCCATTGCCTTCATACTGAACATCTGTGTATATAAAGTTGCTTTCGGCGATACATAGGATTCAATCGCATGAATGAACGCATCAATCGCACTTGTCGCAAAAAATGAATACGGAAGACCGGTCAGAAGCTCCGGAATCAGCACTGCACGATCTGCATAGATCTCATCGACAGCAAGTCCCATCTTTGTATGTAACTTCGTAAACTCTGCAATTGATACATTGGAAACTTCCGAACCGGCACCACAAGTCGTCGGCACTGCGATCAGAGTCTTCTCTCTTTTAAGCGGTACCTTCCTGCCAAAGATCTCTTCGGCGGTGTAATTTCCTTCAAGCACCAGGATCTTCGCCATATCGATAACAGCTCCTCCTCCGATTGCAATAATTCTGTCACAATCCGTCTTACGGAAATCTGCCAGCAATGCATCGATCATCACATCTGTAGGCTCGCCTTTTCCATATTTACTTTTAAATTCCACATGTGCTTCCAGTCCAAGTGGCGCAAAATATGTCTCATATGTACTTTTACTTGCAAGAATAAAATCATTCTTACCTATATTAT
>ERZ894180.399-NODE-399-length-35855-cov-10.782542_pt1 | contig 35855 bp, 32 predicted proteins | sample MGYA00380278_ERZ894180 | MGnify/ENA primary metagenome ERZ894180 (study PRJEB32331, sample SAMN06328450) | human gut metagenome | biome: human gut microbiome; feature: stool | host: Homo sapiens | collected 2013-02-24 ...
GCTTTTGAAACAATTATTTTCAGTGCCGGAAAAATCGGCTATCAGGTCGAAGTTTCGCTGGCCGGGCTTGCCAAAGCCGTTAAATTTACGCTGGCGGATATTACCGAACCAGCTGATTTTCAATCCAGTGCAGGATAATATCAACAACATAGCGCTGCTGTTCGGCCGTTAATTCTTTTCCCGGGGCTATTCGGTGCCATTTTTGCAGGCATTGCCGACAGCAGGTTCCGGTAGCATGCTGGGCAATAAAGACCGGGTGGCTGCGCATCGGCGTCTGCCTGCCGTCATTGGGAATATCGGCCGGAGCCAGCCGACGGGCAACGAAATCTTCGGCATGGCGGCGAATCGTCTCCATCCCTTTTTCTCTGACATAGTCTTTATCGGCGGGCGACAGCTTAAAGCGGCTGCGGAAAGCTGATCTGTTCAGTCTGGCGAGTATATCTTCATTCATCGGTTTGCTCTTTAATGCGAAATCTTTTTTGACGATAGCCTTTTCATAAAAATTTATCAAGCTGATAAAAAAGTGCTTGACCTAGAGTAAGCTCTAAAGATTATGCTGATTACAGAATCGTTCAAGCAGGGAGAAAATATATGAAACATGCTTTGAAAACTCTGGCGGTATTCTTCGCCCTTTTAACGGCAACTTATTCAATCTCAGGAAAGGCAGCAGAAATGAAGAAAGCTTCGATTGACACGATTTTTGAACAGGGAGAACCCAATCCTTACGGCCGTTTTTTTACCGGACAGACTTATCTGACCCGTCTCAGTGCCAACGACACGACCTGGAATTCTTCCCTGGCCAATGTTACCTTTGAGCCGGGAGCCAGAACCAACTGGCACAAGCACAGCGGCGGCCAGATTCTGCTGGTGCTGGGCGGCGAAGGACGTTATCAGGAGAGGAACGGCGAAATCCGCGTTTTGAAAAAAGGCGACGTCGTCCGCATTCCGTTGAACGTCGAACACTGGCACGGCGCGGCCCCGAACAGCTGGTTTACCCACATTTCAGTCGAAACCAACCTGCCGAATAACCAGACGACCTGGTTAGAACCGGTTTCTGACGCCGAGTATAAATAATGAAAAAATATTTTATCACCGCGGCAATCATTCTGGCCGTTTTAGGCTGCGGATTTATTGCCTTGCAAAGAAAGGACAACAAAATGGACAATTTAGCGGTTACCGATCCGGATTTGGCCTTAATCAGAAAAAACTTCATTGAACAAGAGGTTCTTCCGCACGGAAAGCTTCCCGCCAAAACCCGTTATCTGGTTTTGCTGGCGTCACATGTTGCCACACAGTCGCCGAAAGAATTTGAACAGACGCTTAATGAGGCGCTGGATAACGGCATTTCGCCGACGGAAGCCAAAGAGACGGTTTATCAGACGGTTCCTTACGCCGGCCTGGCCAAGGCAGATGATTTTATTCTGCTCGCCAACCGTATTCTGACCGAGCGAGGCGTCAGGCTGCCGCTGGAAAGCCAAAGTACGACCAATGCCGGCAATCGTCTGGAAAAAGGTATTGAGGTTCAAAGCCTGATTTTCGGAGCAGAGCACATCAGCGGCATGCGGGCGACAGCGCCGCAGGAACTGAAACATATTCAGGATTATCTTTCCGCAAATTGTTTCGGTGATTATTATACCCGCGGGGGCCTTGACGTGCAAACCCGAGAATTGCTGACTTTTGCAACTCTGGTCTCGCTCGGCGGCGCCGACGCTCAGGTCAGAGCCCATGTTCAGGGCAACCTGAATGTCGGCAATGACCGCCGGGTTTTGCTGGACACCGTTTCCCAGATGCTTCCGTATATCGGCTATCCGCGTTCTTTAAACGGCATTGCAGCCATTAACGACATTACAAAGGACAAAACAAATGACTAAAAAAATATTGGTTTTATCTTCCAGCTTCCGCAAAGGCGGAAATTCCGACACGCTCTGTGACCAGTTTGTCAAAGGCGCCGTTGAGGCCGGGCATCAGGTTGAAAAGATTTTCATTAACGACAAGCAAATCGGCTATTGCCACGGCTGCGGCGTTTGCAATACGACGCATAAATGCGTTCTTCACGACGATATGGCCGAAATTCTGGACAAGATGGTACAGGCTGATGTTATCGTTATGGCAACCCCGGTTTATTTTTACAGCATGAACGGCCAGATGAAGACGCTGATTGACCGTACGGTTCCCAGATATGAAGAAATCGCGGGCAAAGACTTTTACTTTATTGTTGCCGCGGCAGACAGCAACCGTGCCAATATGGAAAAGACGCTGGAAACCTTCCGCGGCTTTACCGAAGACTGCCTGCCCGATGCGCATGAAAAAGGCGTGATTTACGGTACCGGAGCCTGGCAAATCGGCGACATCAAATCAAGCCCGGCAATGGAAGAGGCTTATCAAGCCGGGCGGAATGCTTAAGTTTTCGGCTAAAAGAAATCCCGCCATTGACGGGATTTCTTTTTATTCTGCGGCCATCACCAGCCGGCTTTCCATCAGGCGGGCGGCATCTCGTCCGGAGGCCAAAGCTTCAACAATCGTCGAGCCTCCGTGTTTGCAGTCACCGGCATAAATGATGCGTTCATCATTCACTTTGGGGTCGGCGCGGCTGCCGATTGCAGTGACAATCAGCGAAAAGCCCGGGAGTTCAACGGTTGAATTGGCAAGCGGCTGCCAATGGCCGTCGGTCAAACGGTTTTTGCGGATATAAAGCGAATAGCCGTCAGCCGTTTTTTCTATTTTTTCCGGGCTGCTCATTGACATAATATCAATTTCACGCTTCAGAAGTTCCAAATATTCCAACTGAGAAATACGCATATCGGCCAAGCGCCGGCGGACAAACATTTCCACCTGTGCCGCTCCGTTGGCAGCCGCCGTAAAGGCACAGTCAGCCGCCACATTGCCGCCGCCGATGACGGCGACCCTGCCCTTGGTTTCATATTTTGACGGATGATGCAGATACTCCATATAACTGACGGCATATTCCTGTCCGGGAATACCCAAATCAGTAACGTTCGGTTCGCCGGTCGCAACAATAACTCCGTCAAACCCCTGACTGAACAAGTCCGACGGACTGCCGATTTTGGTGGTCAGGTAAAGGGTGATAAAATCACGGTTGAAAATAAACGACCAGTCTTTGGCGATAACTTCATAAGGCAAGCGTTCATCGGGAATCATATTCAGAGCACCGCCGATTTTATCGGAAGCCTCGTAAAGGCAGACATAATATCCCTGCTTGCCGAGTTCGGCCGCGGCTGCCAGACCGGCAGGCCCGGCACCGATAACGGCCACCTTGCGCCCGTTGGGACGAATGGCTTTGGCTTCGGCAGACGGGTTGCGATAATTTTCCAGGATGGTCGCCTGAACTTTAGGAATATTAACCGCAAAATCAATCCGGCTGCGGGTGCAGGCTTTCATACAGAACTTATCCGGGCAAATCAAACCGCAGGTCTGCCCCATCGGATTATTTCGGGTGATGGTGGCGACTGCTTGTTCAAAATCGCCGTTTTTGGCATGGCTGATAAATTCCTGCGGGCTGCAATTTACCGGACAGGCATTCATACAGGGCTTATTGGCACAATTGAGACAGCGGTCCAATTCCGCCTTTAGCTGGACTTTGGTTAAATAAAGTGATTTTGTCTGCGCCATTGTCAAACCGTTCGAAAAAGAGTGTTTATTTGAGGAGAATGTTAGCCGTACGACAGCGGAATGTCAACAGAATCTTCGCTGCGGCGGTATTTGTTTTCTCTTTGACAAGGCAAATAAATTTCTTCCGTTAAACCGATTTTTGTGTTATGACAATAGCAGCATTATTTTAACAAGGAGCCGAACAATGGGATATAAAGCGCTGATTATCTTAAATATTGTTTTGTTAGCCGTGATTGCCCGGTTAGTTTTCAAACCTCTTTCTCCCGCACCGGGCATTCGTGTCTGGGAGGGCGAAACCTGGACGGCGGCTCAATACGGAAGCCGTTATATTTTAAGCATCAAAAACCATTCCGAACTGGCGTCAGCCATTACTTCTTTCGTCAAAGCCAGAGGAATTACCAGCGGCAGCATTTACGGCATCGGCGCGGTTAATTCCGCCACACTGCGCTTTTTTGATCCGTCCACCAAAAAATATATTGATAAAACGTTTGACGGACAGATGGAAATTGCCAACCTGACCGGAAATATCGCCATGAAAGACGGCGGCGATTTAATCCACCTGCATGTTACACTGGGAACCCGCGACTATCAGGCGCTGGCGGGACATCTGCTGGCAGCCAGCCTCAGCGGAGCGGGAGAATTCGTGGTTGAAACAATGCCCGGCATTGAACTGGAAAAAAGCTTTGATAAAAATATCGGGCTAAATCTTTATAATTTCAAAAAATAAAAAGCGGAAACCTTGCTTCCCGGAGCAAGGTTTCTTTTTTTGTGCCGGTGTCGTCTAAAGTTGAGATAGATTTGCATTTTTGCATGCTTATATCTGTTATAACAGTGTCAAGAAAAACGAGGCCCGTTTTGCGATATAAACCACGAAAAATAAACAGTGCCGGCATTCAAAAGGAAATCTTACCGATTGCACAGATTTTGCCGGATATCCTGAAGAAAAATCTGCCTTCCGGGGATATGAGCTGCTATACCAGAAGATAAAGAATCTCCGTATCTGTGCATCGTGAAAATAGCTCATTACTTTGAGCGATTTTGGCCTCCAGCCTCCCGGTTCGAACAGCTCTCCTATACAATAAAAAAAACACCTCACAAGGAGGTGCTTTTTTAATTGGTGATGCGGTTTCCAGTCATCGCGAACTGGTCTAATCCGCCGCAAACCTTTGCATATAAACGCTTTGAAGAAGGAACAGACTTCTGCGAATCAACCGATTTTTTATCAGAAGCACTTTCCACCCTTCTCGAACTTGTCTAAAGTTTAATACATGTTTTTCCTTTGTCAATAGTGAAACAAATATTTAGAAAAATATTTTGAGTTTAATATTAAATAATGATTGATTCTAAGAAATATATTGTATAAATTCAAAAAAGAAGAGAAAATGGGGATAATTATGCCATCAAAAATTTATACAGCACCAAACCCAACACCAATTTTTCATATGTTAACCATAGAAAACTTTAAGAATGTTTTGTGCTATGGAGGACTTTTATGCAGAAATTTGTTAGTGTCTTCTGGGATAAAATGCGATGATATATCTTATGGAAACATTCAAGAGAGGCGACATCAAATATATGTAAATGATCCACCAGGTGGTACTCTTCACGATTATGTACCTTTTTATTTTGCACCAAGATCTCCTATGTTATATACATTAATGTGTGGAAATGTTAGATCTAACTTCGAACAAAAAAATGTTATTTATTTAGTAACTTCAGCACAAAAAGTTGCAGCAAGCGGAATGGAATATGTTTTTTATAATGCTCATGCAATTATGGCCTTGGCTACATGTTTTAATACATTAAGTGATTTAAATAAAATTGACTGGAAAATTTTTTTAGAATATCCCATATATAATAATACAGGGTACAATTTAGTGACTTTACCTATTCCTGCTTATTGTACTCAATGGAGTGATATTGCAGATAAACCAGAATATGCAAATAGAAAATCTCTCAGACAAGCTGAATTTAATGTAAAAAATAAAGTAGATATTAATCTTTTTGACTGTATAGTTACTCATAATATAGCAAAACAGAAAGAAGTTGAAGATTTATTGTTAAAATATGGGATATCTATACCGGTTTTTGTCGTACCGAGTTGGTATTATTGAGATGGATAAAGGATGAAACTGGAGCTGAAACATAATGATTTGCTTAAGCAACAAGCCGATGCCATTATTAACACAGTTAATTGTGTGGGGATAATGGGTAAAGGTATTGCGTTGCAATTTAAAAAGGCTTTTCCAGAAAATTATAAAGCTTATGCTAAAGCTTGTAAAAACAATGAAGTTAAAATTGGAAAAATGTTTGTTTATCAAACGGGATTTTTAGATTCTAACATTCATTCCAAATATATAATTAATTTTCCCACCAAAGAGCACTGGCGTGGTAATTCAAAAATTGAATATATTGAAGAAGGCTTGGATGATTTATATAATGTTATTCAAAATTTAAATATTAAAACTTTAGCAATGCCTCCTTTAGGCTGTGGTAATGGTGGGTTAAATTGGAGCGACGTAAAAAAACTAATTATAAATAAATTAAGCCCAATTGAAGATCTTATTTTATATCTTTATGAACCACAAATTTCTGTGTTAAAAACAACGTCACTAGTTGGAAAAAGTATTCCTAAGTTGACAAAAATAAGGGTTGCTGTTTGTAAAGCAATCGAAAGATATCGAGAGCTTGATTACTGCTTATCTCATTTAGAAGTTCAAAAATTAATGTATTTTTTTGAATTAACTGGTGAAACTCGCAGCTTAAATTTCGAACATCAAAAATTTGGACCGTATTCAGATAAACTCCGTCATGTATTGAATAGCATTGATGGATATTATATTGATGGATTTAAAGATAGTCTCCATGCGGAAATCCATATAAAATCTAATATGCTAGAACGAATTAATGAGGAATTTAAAAATTACCCGGATCTGAATACCCGTTTTAAACGATTAAGTGATTTAATTTCTGGTTTTGAAACCCCTTTTAGCATGGAGTTACTAGCTACAGTTCATTGGGTTATTACACAAGAAGGGGCTATAACCCGCGATGCTATAATTTCTAAAGTTCATAGTTGGAGTGAACGTAAAGCAAAAATGTTTACTCCGGCATATATTGATATAGCTATTAATAGACTTAAAATTTATAATTGGATTTAATTCCTTTTATTTTAAAGATAAAAATATTGTTCTTAATTTTTGTACTCACTAAAATAATCAGTATTTTGCCGAAATAATAAGTGATATCTATGGCTCTTGACTTGAATTTCCTAAAAAACTTTTATAAAATACTCTTCAAGCATTATACAAGAGGGTATCTTTTATGGCATATCAGAGTGAAGCCGAATTGGAAAATTTGTTGATAGAACAACTGAAAAATCAGGGATACGAATCAGCAAACATCCAAAATTATGAAGAACTAGAGGCAAATTTTAAAGAGCAATTTGCTCGCTTTAATGCTGCAAAATTAGATAAGCCATTAACAGATAAGGAGTGGGAACGCGTTTTAAACCATCTCTTAGGTAAGAGTGTATTCCAAAGTGCTAAAATTCTCCGTGATAAATTCATCTTAGAGCGTGACGATGGCAAAAAGATTTATCTATCGCTTCTTGATGAAGATCATACAAAGAATATTTTTCAAGTCACACACCAAACAACAGTTGTTGGTAAATATGTAAATCGTTATGATGTAACACTTCTTGTCAACGGTCTCCCTCTAGTTCAAATAGAATTAAAACGTCGCGGCGTAGATATTAAAGAGGCTGTTAACCAAGTTATGCGGTACAAAAAGCATTCGTATAATGGCCTTTATCACTTTATCCAAACGTTTGTCGTGTCCAATGGTGTGGATACAAAATATTTTGCCAATTCTGATAAAGAACTCTTATACAGTCTTGCATTTTTCTGGACAGATGAAAACAATATCCGGATTACTAATTTAAAAGAATTTTCCGTTAGTTTCTTGGCGCGTGATCATATTATCAAAATGCTCACAAAATTTACAATTTTGAATGATACTGATAAGTTAATGATGGTTATGCGTCCATATCAGGTATATGCGGTTGAAGCATTGGTAAGACAGGCAACTTTAACTGATAAAAACGCTTATATTTGGCACACCACCGGAGCAGGCAAGACTTTGACTTCTTTCAAAACTGCCCAAATCCTTGCTTCCAATCCAAACATTAAAAAGGTCATATTCCTTGTTGACCGTAAAGATCTAGATTCTCAAACAACGGAAGAATTTAACAAATTTGAGCTGGGTTCTGTAGATGCTACAGACAAAACCAATGTACTTGTTAAACAAATAAAAGATAAAAACAAACAGCTTATTGTTACCACCATTCAAAAAATGTCTAATGCCATTAAGCGTCCACAACATGCTAAAGTAATGGAACTATACAAAGACGAAAAAGTTGTCTTTATCATTGATGAATGCCACCGTAGCCAATTTGGTGAAATGCATAAAGATATTGTTCGCCATTTCCATAAAGCACAGTTTTTTGGTTTTACCGGGACACCGCGTTTTGAAGAAAATGGAAAAGTTGAAGGAAAAATCTTACAAACAACGGGAAAACTATTTGGTAAATGTCTGCATAACTACCTTATAAAAGATGCCATTTTTGATAATAATGTTCTTGGGTTTCATGTCGAATACATCAAAACAATTAAAGGCGATTTTGATGAAAATGACCAAACAAAAGCTGAGGCAATCGATGTTAATGAGCTTTACATGGCAGATGAACGTATGACAATGATTGCCAATCATATTGTTTCCAATCATATGGCTAAAACCAGAAATGGGCAATATACAGCTATTTTTGCAGTATCTTCGATTCCGATGCTCATTAAATATTATGAAATTTTCAAAAAAATAGATCATAAGCTAACGATTAGCGGTATTTTTTCATATGGTCAAAACGAGGATGCCGAAGGTAAGGATGAGCATAGTCGCGATGCTTTGGAACGGATTATTAAAGACTATAATCAAACATTTTCTACCAATTTCTCCACGGATACATTCCACGCGTACCACAAAGATATATCAGACCGCGTCAAAGGAAAAAAGACCAAATCCTTAGATATATTACTGGTTGTAAATATGTTTTTGACTGGATTTGATAGTAAACCGTTATCTGTTTTGTATGTCGATAAAGATTTAAGATATCATGATTTACTTCAAGCATATTCCAGAACCAATCGTGTAGAAAAAGAAACCAAACCGTTTGGTATCATTATCTGTTATCGGAATCTGAAAAAGCGCACTGATGATGCAATTGCATTATTTTCTCAGGGGCAAAATGATGGCGTATTAACCCCAGGCTATGAATATTTTGTGGGTAAATATAACGAAGTTGTCTTAAAAATCAGGGATATCGCCTTAGAACCATCCGCAATTGATACATTGCAAAATGAGGAAGATCAACGAAAGTTTGTAGAACTTTTCCGCGAGCTGACCAAATATTTAAACTCTCTGCGCACATTTATTGAATTTAGCATAGATAGTGAAACTTTGTTGATGGGAGATCAGGAATATCAAGACTATAAAAGCAAATATTTAATGCTTTACCACAAAACTCAAACGGAAAAAGAAGTTGTATCCGTTCTGAATGATGTCGATTTCTGTATAGAGTTAATGGAAAGTAATCGGATTAATGTAGCTTACATTATGAATCTTATTCGCAATATTCATTTTGATGATCCAAAACAAAAAAGTTATGATATCAAACAAATTGAAGACGAATTGGATAGAGCAGATAATCCATTATTGCTACGCAAAGTTGAACTCCTGCGCTCTTTCTTGGACAAGGTTGTCAAAGGTCTAAGTAACGGAGATGAAATCGATGCGGCTTATAATGATTTTGAAAATGCAGAAAAGAATAAAGAAATTCAAGAATTTGCCAAAAAAGAAGATGTAGATGCCCAAATATTGACTGATGTGATCTCTGAATTTGAGTTTTCGGGCGTTATTAATACCGGTGGTATCCGTGATAGAATTAAAACACCTATGCCTCTTCTTAAAAAGCGGGCGCTTGTCTCTCGTATCGTCAGTTTCATTAAAAATCTTGCAGAAAAATTTCAATAAGAAAGGAACTAAACTATGGATAATATCCAAACCCATCAAAAAGAATTATGTAATAAACTCTGGAGCATGGCCAATGCTCTGCGCGGCAACATGGAAGCCTATGAGTTTAAAAACTACATTTTGGGAATGATTTTCTATTATTACCTTTCTGACAGAACAGAAAAATACATGGCCAAAATTTTACATGACGACGGCCTGAACTATGAAGAAGCATGGAATGATTCAGAATTGAAAGAAGCTGTTATTGAAGAATCTTTGCGAGATTTAGGTTTTGTTATTGAACCACAATACTTGTTCCGAAAAATGGTTCATATGGTCGAAAATCGTTCTTTTGATATCGAATTTCTGCAAAAAGCAATTAACAGTCTTATGGCATCTACTCAGGGCAATGAGTCCGAAGAAGATTTTGACGGACTGTTTTCTGATATGCAACTCGATTCGACTAAACTGGGACATACAGTAAAAGACCGCTCTTCCGTTATGGCGAAAATCATATCAGCCTTGGATGAGATTGAGTTTGGCGTTGAAGATACTAAAATTGACATTTTAGGTAATGCATATGAATATTTAATTGGACAGTTTGCTGCCACTGCCGGCAAAAAAGCCGGAGAATTTTATACGCCGGCAGCTCCGGCTGAGTTGCTTTGCCGCTTAGCCTGCTATGGTCTGACGGATGTAAAAGCCGCTGCCGACCCTACTTGTGGTTCAGGTTCATTGTTGTTGCGTTTGAAAAAATATGTAAATGTTCGCAACTATTATGGCCAAGAATTGACGTCTACAACTTATAATCTCGCCAGAATGAATATGATTTTGCGCGGTATTCCCTACCAAAATTTTGAAATTTATAATGGCGATACTTTAGAACATGACTATTTTGAAGAAAAGGCCAAAGATAAACAATACCGTATTCAGGTTGCAAATCCGCCATATTCTGCCAATTGGTCAGCAGATGACAAATTTTTAGAAGATGAACGTTTTAACGAATATGGCAAACTTGCTCCCAAAAGCAAAGCAGACTTTGCCTTCGTGCAACACATGGTTCACCACATGGATGAAGATGGACGCATCGCAGTTCTTCTCCCCCATGGTGTTCTGTTTCGCGGTGCTGCTGAAGAGGTTATTCGTAAATATTTGATAGAAAAATTAAATATTTTAGATGCCGTTATTGGTTTGCCGGCTAATTTGTTTTTTGGAACCGGCATCCCAGTGTGTGTGCTTGTATTAAAGAAAAACCGCAATGCCAACGCAAACAACATTTTATTCATTGATGCATCTAAGGATTATGAATCCGGCAAAAATCAAAATATTTTAAGAGATTGCGATATTGATAAAATCGTGGAAACATATGTAAAACGTGAAGATGTTGAAAAATATGCCCATGTTGCAACGATGGAAGAAATCGCAGAAAATGGATTTAATTTGAATATCCCGAGATATGTTGACACTTTTGAGAAAGAGGAAGAAATTGATCTTAATGCGGTATCAGCAGAGATCAAACAGTTACAAACAGAAATAAAAAGCATCAATACTGAGCTCAAACCTTATTTTGATGAATTAGGATTAGATTTTCCGTTCGCAGAGGAGAACTAAATTATGACAAATGAAGTTTTGCAAAAAACAGCCTCTGATGAACAAAATGTATCCTCAAGTAATGGTCTTGAGCCGAGGTTAAGATTCCCTTCCTTTGATAATAAATGGACATTGACAACTATTGGAAATGTATGTGCATTTACTAATGGCAAAGCTCATGAACAAAATGTGGTAGAATATGGAGAGTATATAATTGTAAATTCAAAATTTATATCTTCTGATGGAGTGGTAAAAAAATACTCAAACAAACAAATATGCCCTTTATTTAAGAATGATATTGTTATGGTTATGAGTGATGTTCCTAATGGTAAAGCAATGTCAAAATGCTTTTGTATAGATAAAGATAATAAATACACCTTAAATCAACGAATTTGTGCTTTAAGAACAAAGCAAATACCCTTATATTACATGATGCAGATAAATCGTAACGATTATTTTATGAAGTTCGATGATGGAGTTAAGCAAACAAATTTAAGGAAAGATGATGTATTAGCTTGTCCTGTTTATTCTACTACTATAAAAGAGCAAACAAAAATCGCTGATTTTCTTTCACTCATTGACCAGCGTATAGAAAAACAGCGGCGGTTGGTCGAGAGCTTAAAGAAGTATAAAAGAGGGTTATTTTTGAAGCTTTATAATGATTCTGAAAAGAAAGGCTATAAAATCTGTGATTTAGGAAAATATTGTGCTACTGGTGCATTATCGAAAGATGATATTGATGCTTCAGGAAAATATCCATGTATTTTATACGGCGAACTTTTCACAAAATATGGCGAAGTAATCAAACAAGTTGCTAGTCGTACTAATATCATTCCAACTTATTTAAGTGGTACTAATGAAATTTTATTTCCATCATCAACGACAGCTGATGCTCAGTCACTAATATTTCCATCATCGTTAAAAATAAAAAACATATTCCTTGGAGGAGATTTATTTACAATTAAACTAAAAAATGAATTTGATAGTGATTTTATAAGTTATTTAGTAAATTTTAAGTACAAAAACACTTTAGCTCGTTATGCCCAAGGAATTACAATTATACATTTACATTATACAGATATTAAAGAACAAGTAATTGATATACCGAATGTAAATACTCAATTTAATATCTCGAGTGTTATGAGGAAAATCGAAATGATAATTGAAATGAATAGTAACGAATTAAACTCACTATTACTTATGAAAAAAGGTTTTCTCCAAAAAATGTTTATATAAACATCTGCTGGAGCAATCCTTGTTTATATGCCAACATATTGGTTAATTTTTGGGTTTCATTTTCTATGTAAATATCAAATTTTTTTAATAATTGCGATATAAAATGTTGCTTTTCTTCACTGGGGAATGGAAGTAGAGTGCTTTTATAGTCCCTGTAATAAATATGAGGAATAGCCATTCCAGTAACAAATTTAGAAAAATCTATTGTTTGCAGAACTGCATATAAAAAATCTGTAGTACAATTTTTCGCAACCAATGCTCCAAGAGTTCCAATAAAACTAGATTTTTTATCACATTTTTGCAAACGGCCAACTCCAGATCCATCTTTAACTATTGTTATATAATCAGAATCAATATCATAATAGTCAATATATCCAGCGATACCAGCCGCATCGTAAACAGGATAAATTCCCTTATTGCCGTTTAATGTTGTAGACAATGTTCTTGCGGATGAAATAAAATTAGAAATATCCGATAACTTTACAGTTTCCAAAACATCATTAAAAACTCTTGATAAAGCTCCTCTTTTATACTTCTTTAAGCTCTCGACCAATTGGCGTTGTTTTTCAATCCGGCGGTCAACAAGGAAAAGAAAGTCGGCGATTTTTTGCTGCTCTAGTAGAGAAGGTAAATATAGATCAATCCCTGTATATTCTTCGTATGAAATATTTAGTAATCCATCCATTCTAACACTAGATGAAATCAATCGTTTTAATTGCTGATCAATCTTTTGATTATTTAATAGTCTTGCAATGTAGGATTTATCATTATTTTCTTTAACAGCAAAACAATGATAAACATATGGAATTCTAGCTTCGTCCTCCTTTAACTCAAAGCAACATCCAAATGGTTTATATTTAGAAGCTCCATGATTATATGCTAGTTCTCCTTTTCTTAATAAAATATACTTTTTTAAACTCTGTCCGGCATTTTCACGAGAATATTTTTCTGATTGCATAATAAAACCTGAGACTGCAGATAACATCATAACAGGTGCTTCAGATGTGGGATCTCTACGTTGTATTCGTTCTACAGCTTCATTTAATTTTGTTTTTTTGTATGTATTTTTAAATTCTAAAAAACGTAATTTAGGAAGAGGCTCAAGACCATTAATTGGGGATTATTTTCTCCTCTTTTAATGGTCTTGAGCCGTCACTTCGGTTTACAGGATTTTATGAAAATTGGCATGAAAAATACATCAAAGATGTTGCAGATGTCATTGGTGGAGGAACTCCTGATACAACAAAATTAGAATATTGGAATGGAAATATTCAATGGTTTACTCCAACAGAAATTGGTCATAACAAGTATGTAAATAAAAGCAAAAGAACCATTACAGAAAAAGGATTAAAAAATTCAAGTGCTAAACTTCTTCCACCAAAAACTATTTTGTTAACTTCAAGAGCAACTATTGGAGAATGTTCTATTATAGAAAAAGAATGCGCAACGAATCAAGGTTTTCAATCATTAGTTCCTAATAGTTTAATTAATAATGAATTTTGTTATTATCTAATAAACACTAAGAAAAAAGAATTGCTCAGAAAAGCATCAGGATCCACATTTTTAGAAATTTCAAATAGCGAAATTAAACAAATAAAATGCAAATTTCCCTCTCTACTAGAGCAACAAAAAATTGCGACATTTCTATCGTTAATGGATACAAGAATTGAAAAACAACGCCAATTGGTCGAGAGCTTAAAGAAGTATAAAAGAGGGTTGTTATCCGCCATTTTTGACCATAAATTACGATTTAAGGATGAAAATGGAAATGATTATCCGGAATGGGATAACTTTGTTTTAGATAACTTAGGAAGTTTTTATAATGGGTTATCAGGAAAAAACAAAGACGATTTTGGAACTGGAAATTCAGAATACATCACATATATGAATGTATTTAAAAACACAATCGCTAATGAAACCATCTGTGAAAGAGTAAATATTTTACCTAACGAACATCAAAATATTGTAAATTTTGGAGATCTATTATTTACTCAATCATCAGAAACAATGGAAGAAGTAGGATTTTGTTCTGTTTGGAATTCTCATAAAAAAGCATTTTTAAACAGTTTTTGTTTTGGTCTTCATTTTAATAATTCAAAATTTGCATATCCACAATTCATGGCACATTATATGCGAAGCTATAAAATCAGGTTATTGATCATGCGTGAATCACAAGGAGCTACAAGAATTAATTTATCCTCCGAAAGATTAAAAAAAATAGAATTGTCATTACCTCCTTATAAGGAACAAAAGATTATTGCTCATTTTATTGAAAGGTATGACAATACAATTCAAAATGAAGAAAAAAAACTTGAAATGTTTAATAATCTAAAACAAGGCCTTTTACAGCAAATGTTTATATAAACATTTGCTGTAAAAGAGCTTTTTTAATATTCTGTAAGTATATGAAACTGAGTTCTGTACGCTCTATTAAATTTTCAAAATCTACCATAATTTTTGCTATTTTTTGCTGGGCTATGAAATCAGGAATGCTTATTTTTATACCATTTATATCTTTTAAATAGGCACAGTCCATAGTTCCTTTTGTTGTAATGGCTCTTATTTTTTGTTTAAAAATGCTTGAAGTGAAAAAGAAATAAAGAAATTCTACAGAAAAATTACTCTTTGGCACTATACCTAAAATTCCTTGTTTCGTGGTTACTGGTATTTTATTAATAGAACAAGCACCAATAGTTGCGCCGTTTGAATAAATAATACTATTTTCAGGAACAATCCATGCACTAGATTTTTTTAGTCCTTTTTCTGTAATAAAATATTTTGCGAAATTTAAATAATGTTGATTTAGATCATCTATTTTAATAAAAGGAATTTTTCCATTCTCATAATTTTCAGAATCTGATGTTGAAGGTGTTCCTCCCTCGGATGCCATTTCATAAATATTTTTGAACGATATTATGCTTTTATCAGAATCATTATAAAGCTTCAAAAATAACCCTCTTTTATACTTCTTTAAGTTAATAACTTAACACCCTCATATTTTGTGCAAAATATTCTCCGGTATTAACTTTTTAATGGAGAATACAGAATGAAAATAACACCCAATACTCAATTCAAAACATTGGTAAAAACATGGCTATGTCAAAAGCAGCCAATGATTACCCCATCAACTTATGCTAACTTTGTTTTGATTTCAGAAAACCACTTAATTCCTTATATGGGAAAAAAGAAAATATCAACCATCACCGAGGCTGATATCCAAACATATATTAATACATTATATCATGAAGGACGTCTTGATAAAACAGGAGGATTAACGGTAAAAACAATTCGGGATATAATTCTCGTCTTACGCCTATGTCTCATTTTTGCATATAAAGAACAGATTATCCCAATGTTAAATTGGGATTTAATAGAATACCCCAAAGATTTAAGAATAAAAAAAGTCATTTCTCTATCAAAAGACGAGGAACTAGCTTTAATTCAATGTATCTATATGAAAATGAATCGTAGAACAGCCGGAATTCTTGTAGCATTGTTCACTGGAGTGCGAATAGGAGAACTGTGCGGATTGCAAATGCGAGATATTTCATTGATTGATAAAACAATAACCATTCAACGTACTGTTCAAAGAATTTACGATAAGGTTAAAGGAACATCATATGTTTATATCGGTGCACCAAAAACTGTTAGTTCAGCACGAACAATTCCACTCCCATCACTTTTAATAAATATCATCAAAAAATATTATACAGATAACCCTAATCAATATTTTTTAACTGGAAAAAACAAACCGACAGAACCAAGAACTTATCGGCAGTTTTTTGCACGTTTTTTGAAAAAACATAACTTACGGAGTGTAAAATTTCATGAAATTAGGCATACATTTGCTGTCCGAGCTATAGAAATACCTGAATTTGATGTAAAATCATTATCTGAAATCTTAGGCCACAAAAATGTATCCTTTACATTAAATGTATATGGACGTGCAAATATGCAACAAAAAATAAAATGTATGAATCTGTTAAATGAACTTTTATAGGATGCTATGCATAAAATAATTTCAGCAAATTTTCTTGTTAGAAAGTTATAATTGTAAAAAAATCCAAGGTAAGCTCAGAAAAAGATGCCAAGGTTTTGTTCAATGCTACTCCCAATAAGCATAATTAGACCATTAATTTTATTGCTGATTTACCTCCGAGCTTACCTTGGAATATTTATATTTTATAGAAATATGCGTTCAAGATACTAAAGATAAACTTTAATAAAAAACAATGGCTTCAAATACTTTTATGTTATAGATTAAGCACCTGAGCAATATCATCATTTTATCTTTAGTATATTATGGATAAATTTTTTATCTAATTAGAATCTAACATATTTTTATAGTAGTTTCTTTTGTAAAAAAGTTTTTTGATACTTATTACTCCCGTTGTGTAACCATCTCATCTACGATTTCTTTAATAAAGTCATATTCCCGCATCAGAAGAATGAGATGATATGCGCTGATTCCCGTGTTTTTCTGGAACCAATTTCGCGAGACATACATGTTGATATCTAAATTATGTGCCACATATTTGTAAATTTGCCGCTTATGGTGATGTCGAAGCAGTTTGGTCAAAAGAGCAGAAAGTTCCTCATTGTTGCCGATAATAAATTTTTCTACACCAAAATAGCACCAGATCTGGTGCTTTTCTTCATTAGACATTGTTACTCCTCTTATTATTATAGAAAGCAACAAACATTATAAAAGGACTGAGTAACCAATGAACAAAGACAAAATACCCGCAGCCATGTATATTCGGATGTCGACGGAGCATCAGAAATACTCTCCGGAAAATCAGGCTGCAGCCATCCGTGAATATGCAGAATGTAATAACTATGAAATTATAAAAACTTATACCGATGGCGGAAAAAGCGGTTTGAATATCGCTGGCCGCGCTGCTTTGCAGCAAATGCTGCAAGACGTCCAAAGCCATCAGGCTGAATATAAAGCCATTCTTGTTTTGGACGTTACCCGCTGGGGACGGTTTCAGGATGCCGATGAAAGTGCATATTACGAGTACATCTGTAAAAGAGCCGGAACACCGGTAAAATATTGTAACGAGCAGTTTGATAATGACGGCAGCCCTGTCGCAACTATCGTTAAAGGCGTCAAACGGACAATGGCGGCCGAATATAGCCGAGAGCTTTCTTGCAAGGTTTTTGCGGGTAAGTGCCGTCTAATTAATCTAGGTTATCGTCAGGGCGGTTTCGCAGGCTTTGGATTGCGGCGTATGCTGGTAAACGAACATGGCGAACACAAGGGAATTCTTGCTGCCGGAGAGCATAAAAGTATTGCTACTGACCGAGTTATTCTTGTGCCTGGTCCGGAAGAGGAACAAAAAATTGTCCGTTGGATGTATAAAATGTTTACCGAGGAACTGAAAACCGAACAGGAAATCGCCGATATCCTTAATCAACAGGGAGTCCTCACTGATTTAAATCGTACCTGGACTAAGGCAACGGTCAATCAGGTCTTAACCAATGAGAAATATATCGGCAACAATGTTTCCAACCGCATTTCTTTTAAATTAAAGACTAAACGCGTGGTTAATCCGGAAAGTGAATGGATTCGCAAAGAAGGAGCTTTTGAGGCAATCGTTGATCCGAGCGTCTTTTATATCGCCAAAGGCATCATTAACGCCCGTGCCAGACGTTTCTCCAATGATGAGCTTTTGCAGAAATTAAGGGATTTGCAAGCCAAGAAAGGCTATCTGTCTGCCCTTATCATCAACGAAAGCCCCGATATGCCGTCAAGTTCCATCTATTCCAGCCGCTTTGGTAGTCTGGTACGGGCTTATCAACTCATCGGTTACGATCCAGAACGGGATTACAGTTTTATTGAAATTAACCGCTTCTTGCGCGAATTGCATAAAAATATTTTTGAGGAGACGATTGGTAAAATCCAAGAAATCGGCGGGGATGTTAAGATTGATACTGAAAATGACCTCTTAAATGTCAACGACTACTTTACGGCATCCATTGTCATTTGCCGGTGTAAGCAGCTTCCCAATGATAGTCTCCGTTGGAAAGTCCGTTTTGATACCTCTCTGTTCCCGGATATAACAATTGCTGTGCGGATGGCTGCCGATAACAAAAACGTCCTGGATTATTATCTGTTGCCGGCTTTGGACTTTAGGGATCCTAAATTATTGCTTGCCGAGGAAAACAAAGGAATTCTCGATTCTTACCGTTTTCCGGATTTAAGTCAGTTGTTTGAAATGGCTCGCCGCAATTCTATCCGCTATTGGGAGGCTGCATAATGAACCGCCGCCAAAGTTTGGAAAACATCCCAATTGAAAAGATTAATATTCTTAATCCGCGGGAACGTAACCGTAAAATTGCCAACGAAATTAAGAAAAACATTGAAGATGTCGGCCTGAAACGTCCGATTACTGTCTCCCGGAGGTTAGATTTTACGGATGGCAAAGAGTATGATCTGGTCTGCGGCCAAGGACGTCTGGAGGCCTATATCGCCAATAATCAAACCGAGATTCCGGCGATTGTCATTGATGCCGATGAGGAAGAAACCCTGATTATGAGCCTTGTCGAAAATATCGCCCGGCGGAATTATTCCCCGACCGAACTGCTTCAGGGAATCAAACAGCTCAAGGACAAAGGCTATTCCTCGGCCGAGATAGCCCGAAAAACAGGCTTTACATCCGAATATATTAATCAAATCAGCAAGCTGTTGTTTCGAGGGGAAGAACGCTTGATTAATGCCGTCTATACTGATCGTATTCCGCTAAACGTAGCAATTGATATTTCGGATGCAGATGACAAGGATGTTCAGAATGTCTTGCGTGAAGCTTACGAAGCCGGACAGATTCGCGGTAATAAATTAGCTTTTGTAAAGGATTTAATTGAACGGCGAATTAAGAAAGGTAAAAGCATTTATAAGAAAAAATGTAGTGCCAAGCAGCTGACGGCACAGGATGTTCAGGCTCTTTACGAGCAGGAAATCAAACGAACGAAGCTGATTATTGCAAAGAATGACCGGGTTGAAAATTCGTTGATTTTTGTTACTCAAAGCATCAAAAGCCTGCTTGGCAATGAAAATTTCTATAATTTGCTGAAGGCAGAAGAATTAGAAAAACTGCCAAAATACTTGGCTGAAAGGTTACAGATTCATGGATAAAAAATTAAATAAAGCTTTCGAACAGGCAATCATTCGCTTAAAGCTTTCAGAAATATCTCCTTCAAAAGAGATTAATAAGGATATATTTGCTTCCCGGAAATATGCCCAGATTGTTTCTTCCGTTCGTGAAATCGGCCTGATTGAAGCGCCGATCGTAACCTTTAGCGATGACGGTTATATGCTTCTGGATGGTCATCTGCGATTGAACGCGCTTAAAGACATGGGAATACAGGAGGTCGATTGCCTTGTTTCCACCGATAATGAAAATTTTACCTATAACAAACACGTCAACCGGCTGTCTAATGTTCAGGAACAGAAAATGATAGAAAAAGCCATAAATCGTGGCGTTTCCATCGAGCGGCTGGCAAAAGTTCTGGATATGAGGCCCGAAAACATTCGCCAGAAGAAAAATCTATTGAAAGGCATTTGCGAAGAAGCAGTAGAAATGCTGAAGGACAAAATCGTGAGCTCTAAGGTGTTCAATTATTTAAGTAAAATGAAACCGGAGCGCCAGATTGAAGCGACTAAGATTATGGTCGAAAGCAAAACTTTTACTTCATCGTTTGCCCGTTCCATCTGGCTCGCTACGTCTGATGAACAGCTTGCCATTCCCCGGCGGCAGCAGAAGCCGGTTGTAACAGACTTCAGCCATTTTACCAAACTGGAGGAGGAAATCAACCGGCTGCACGGCGAATATGAGGAAATTGAGGAAAATTACGGTCTGAATGTCCTAAATTTTACGTTGGTCAAAGGATATGTCAAAACCTTGGTAATGAATCCACGTGTAAACCGCTATCTCCGGATCAATAATCCCGATATTTTGGAACACCTGGAAAGCATCGTTGATATCGATAATTTAAATACGGAAGAATAACTTTACTCAAAACGAGATAAAAAATCCATTTTATCAAAATAACTTTGTTTGAATTTCTTAAGATTAAAATTTGTTTCCAGTGTAAGTACGTTTTGTGTATTAATGGCATATTGTTCACGAAGCCAATTGAGTGTTTCAGAATAAAAAAATCTATCGACATTATCCGTAATAAAAATTTTATCTTTTACATTTTGATTCTCAAAAAAGACTGAAAATGTATGTATTTCGAGGAGTTCTGGAGCTATATTCCTGTTAAAAGGATAAAACTTTTTAAAGTATTTGTCGCCAAACACTTCTTTAGAATAAGAGAACCCACCAGAAATTTTAGATAAGAGTGGTCGGGTTATTGGATTAGGATTGTTACGTAATTCATGAAATATGCTTACATCGAATTCATGCAAACATACCAAGAATACGGCCAGATCAGGCGAGAAAAGCTCATGCCCGGCAGCAATCTGCTTTATAAACATAATCAACCTATCAAAAACTTGTTCCATTTGCCTTAGTGAAAAATTAAACCATATGCTATAGGCCGCCAAATAACGTTTAATGATACTTTCTGATGTTTGAAGTTCGTTATAATTTTTCGCTTTACTTTCTTCGATTCCATCGCCGTATCTGCTATATGAAAATGAGCAGCATAATACATTATAGATATCAATAAGAAAAACTAGCTCCCGTTTTTCTTCCTGTATTTTCTTTATAACCGTATCAACTCCAGATCTATCATACAAGAATTCAGCAAATGCTTTTTTATCCGGATGTGGCAATAAAAATGTATTATTTATAAATTTTCGCTTATATCCTTCAAAATTTTCAGTTCCAAATAAACATTTTACTGAGTTCTTAAGATGATTTTCATCTATTGCCAGCACAAAAACAAATCCAGACACATCAAAAAAGTGTTTTAACACTTCTAAGGTTCTTACCGCATAATCCGGACTGCAACGATCCAATTCATCAATAATTATGATTATCGGTTTGTCCGAGGTTTTTGCCCATTGAGTTAATGCTTCTTTTAGTTCTTTGAGAGCTTTTTGATATTGATTAAAATCATCATAGAGTGATTTTGAAGAAAAATGATTTTTAAATTCCTCGATAAGATCAACATTCAATGCTTCCTGTGATATGCTTTTAATGACGGTACCACATAGAAACGAAAGCGAATTTTTAGAGAATTTTAAGGTAGAATCAATAATTTTTGTTGGCAGCGTTTCTCCGCATTTTTGATAAATCTCATTTAGTTTTGCCAATATTGGCATGAGCGGATCTTCATAAAAATCCATCTCCCAGATATTCATTTTGGCTGTCTGTACGTCATCTTTTTCAAGGACGCTCTTTAATTTTTCACAAAAAAAGGTTTTTCCGGTTCCAAAATCCGCTGAAATTGAATAAACTTTAGAAACACCGTCCTCAATATAGGTATTTTGCTCAATTAAATGGGCAAAATCAATGACAGATGATTTTATCCCTAATTTATCGTCTTCAAAAATTTTATCATATTCAATAGCTAAATTGTCGTCACTCATAGATTTTTCTCTTAAATTTAATTACAATTCTTGTCCTAACAGCCAGTCAAACACATTCAGGCGTTTAATTCCGTTATTTTCTCCCGAACCATAATCCATTGACAGCAAAAATTTAGGATAATTATCGTCAATTGCTTCCAATGGCGCCAGCTCTCGCTGCAAAATTTGAGGTTCAAGAACATTAAGGGCTACTTGGTAATATTCAACCAGTCCGCCACTTTTTCTGGCGACAAAGTCAACCTCTATACTTTTGCCGCTTTTAACGAGCTTACCTACAGATACCTCATAACCGCGCCGTATCAGTTCTAAGTAAACGATATTCTCCAGAATATGCCCGGCGTCCATATCCTTGATACCTAATAAAGCCGTTCGTAAACCGATATCTGCGACATAGTATTTGGCATTGCTGTCCAAATACTGTTTTCCTTTAATGTCATATCGCTCGCACTTATACAGCAGGAAACTGTCCACCAAACCTTGAATATACGTATCAATGGTTGGAACCGATATTTTACGCCCGCTGGCTTCCAGACACTTCGCAATATTACGAACGGAAGTTTCACAACCGATATTGTCAAATAAATACTTAACCACTGCATCCAGCTTGTTGGTATCAGCAATATTAAATCGTTTCACAACGTCTTTTTGAATTGTATTTAAATATACCGTATCCAACAAATAATCGCTGATAAGCTGCTTGTCATAGACCAAACGTAATGTTTGCGGGAAACCACTCTCTCTGATATAATGCGAATAAATTCCCATCGTAGTAGTTAATCCCAAAATATCTTTTTTAGTGAATACAAAGTGTTGAGCAAAATCAGGATATGCCCCAAAATATTCTTTGAAAGATAATGGTTGCATTTTTATCTCGACATACCGACCACCTAATTGATTGGCCAAATCGCTGGAGAACATATAGGCATTCGACCCGGTCAAATACAAATCCACATTGTCTTGCAAACGCAGGGTATTCGCAGCTATTTGCCAATCCCTCAATAACTGTATTTCATCAATAAAGACATAATTCATCTTTTGAGGATTAAGATGTTTTATAACATAGTCTAGAAGCTTATCATAACCGGTTAATAAATTTTCCTGATCATATTCCAGTCCAATTTTTTGGGTTAGCATACGGTCTTCAAGATTGATATTGATTATTTGATTATCATCTGCAATCTTATGAACAATCAGATCAAATTGATAGAGATAAAATAGCTTGGATTTGCCACAACGTCTAACCCCTGTGACGATCTTAATCAAATCCGTCTGGCTCTGCCATTTCTTCAATTGTTCTATATATTGTGGTCTATCAACTATTTTTTCTGTCCCTTGTAACATATTTATTCTCCTATCTTTTATAAAATTATAATTTACAAAAATATAAGAATCAAGATAAATGTAAAATATATTTTACAAACATATCAAGCATTGTTTTTGTTAAATACGTCTTAGATTGTTCATTATACCAGTAAATATGAATATTCCTATTATTTCTAAACATATTTGTATTAATACTGACTTGGTCATTTGGCATTATTTTCTTCTTGTTGATATCTATTTATGTAAATTAATTAGAAGATTTTTAAATATTTTATTAGTATACTTAAATTAGAAGTAATGAATAAAGGTGACTAATGAGTGCAACAACTTCTAAGATTATAACTTTTTTAAAAACTCATGCTAAAGATTTTACTGACAGTAAAAGATGTTTTATTATTGTTACGCATGTTGTTTCTAATAGTATAGATTTTTTAGAGGTCTTGGCTTCTAAAGGAAGAATAGCTGGAGTTATTGCTAAACCTAATTCTGTTGATCATGCTGCGTTTTCTAAAATGAGAGCAAAAAAAATTCCCTTTATTAATGTAGCAAGAGATGATTTACGCTTAGAAGATACGGTCAAACAGAAAATTATTCCCTTAGTTAAAGAGGATGAGAAATTAATAATTATTGATACCGGAGGTTATTTTGCTCCATCATTAGAGGTGCTGAATTCATATTCTTGTATTGCTGGAATTGTTGAAGATACAGAAAATGGCTTTCAAAAATATGAAAAAGCGCTACATACCCTTTCTAAAAATAATATTCCAATCGTTTCAATAGCCCGTAGCCGTGCTAAAGATTTTGAAGATTACTTAGTAGGTCGTTTTATTGCTAAAGCAACGATTGATAAGATACACGAAAAATTTTTGATGAATTTTACTCCTCAAATCGGAATAATCGGGTTTGGCGAAGTCGGACGAGGGAGTGCTTTTTATCTGCGAGAAGATAAAAAACTAAAAGTTAGTATATATGATAAAAATATAGAAGTTAGAAAGCTTGCAAAAATAAGTAATTTTGTGGTCATATCAAAACGAAAATTACTTGAAACTTCAGATATATTAATTTGTGCTACAGGAAATAAGTCTATAACAGATAAAGATTTAAGGTATATTAAAAAGGGATGTATCATATCATCATGCACATCCAAAGATGATGAGTTTGATCTCTCAACGGAAGTTTCGGAGCTTAATGATATCATTTTTCTAAATGGCGGAAATGCAATAAATTTTACATATCCGGAAAAATGTACTCAGATGTTATTTCCATATATTTATCTTACATTTTCGGCTTTAATTACATGTATTGTAAAATTAGATAGGAAAAAGGTAAAGGCATCGAATCAGATAAAAACTTTATCTCATCGCGAAGAAAAAAGTTTAATTTCTCGCTTTTTCAATGAAATACAAAGTAACAATGATAATGATTGTTTTGTAAACAAAATAAAATCTACTAATTTATGGAGGCATTTAGAATGCAAGAGCACGAGATCATAAATATGACGTATAAATTTGCAGAGGAATATCACGCCTCAGATAATTCTGGACATGATTTTGAACATATAAAACGTGTCTATGCAAACGTAAATAAGTTGCTTGAAAGTGAGAAAAATGCAAATAACTTTATTGTTAAGATGAGTGCTTTGTTGCATGATATAGATGATCACAAATTAAATACGGATGGTAAAAATACAGAAAGGTTTTTACGTAAGATCAGACTTGAAAATAAAATAATAGATCAAATACTCGAAACGATAGGTGCTATTAGTTTTTCCAAAAGCGGGTGCAATCCTAATTTTAAAACATTAGAAATGAAGTTGTTATCAGATGCCGATAAATTAGATGCCATGGGGGCTATCGGAATTTGCAGGGCTATTTGTTTTGGAAATTCGCGGCAGCAACCTTTGTTTAATAGTAATGAATTTCCCTGTGCTGAAAATAATAAAAAACATGTTATAAATCATTTTTTTGAAAAACTTTTACAACTAAAAAAAGCCATGCAGACAGAAGTTGGCAAAAAAGAAGCGGACAACAGACATCAATTTATGGTCAGTTTTTTATATCAGTTTTTTGAAGAACAAAAACAAGATGATTGGAAAGAATATCTGAAAAATTATCTGGATAATTTCTGATTATAAAAGAAGTTACGTAAATGAGCCGTGGTAGCTGTATCAATTTTCAATATTTGTTTTGCCATTTCTTGAGCATTAAGATTATCAGTATTGAGAAATAATGTTTGAAAATTTGTTTTTGTTAGAAAAAAATTTTTATTTTTATTATTGAATTTTTCATCCAAATAAAATTCCGGCATATCAAAATCTCCTCGGTCATAACATCTTTGTCTACGAGTATCACCATTTACATCCAAATAGACAACTAGGTCAGGTTGTATAACCCGGCTCATGATTTCTTTATCCGCTAAAAATCTGCTGCAATCATCATTGTTCATCGCATATTCGTAAGCAAATAATGTTAAAAAAGATCTATCCAGAACAATATTTGATGATTTATTAAGATATGTATCTTTTCTTCTCTTTTCTATTTTAAGTAATAACCCCAATGCATTCTGGCCAGCATTATGAAGATTATCTAGCTGCTGTTGTTCCGCCGGAGTGATAAAATCCATGTATTCTGGAACCATCAGATAAGAATATTTTGTCAATTCTTTTGCGAGAGTCGTTTTTCCGCCACATATACCACCTTCTAATGCAATAATCATATTTCACTCCAACATTTTTAATAATGTTAATACATGCTCTGCACTTTCAACACAAAAGCTTGTTCCCCCTAATTTTTTGAATATGTCACAATTTCTTTTTGAATTATCGAGTAAAACAGATTTTTTGATGTCTGAATTACTATCGGATAGTGCTTTTGTGAACAAAGATTCTTCTGTAGAGTCATCTTTTAATTTTCCATAGTCGGCAGAATTATAAATTTTATCAAAATGCTGCTTTAACTTTAATCTAGGTTCGGTAAAACGGGTAAAGCTGTCCATATTATCCGTAATTAAAAAGACGTTGTTATTTTTTCTGCACTTATCTATAGCCATTAAAATTTCTGATTTTACAATCATCGTTTCGCAGTCATTCACAAATATCTCAAAAATATCTTCATAATTCAATCCGCGATTTTCGCTAATAAAATGACAAACTTGTTCAGAAGTTAAGTTTCCACGCATCCAATCTTCAACAATATTTCCATTATCTCGAAACAAGAATGGCTCAAATTTTTGTTTAAATGCATCAGGAGCACTTCTCCAGAAATAATCAAAACATATAGTTCCGTCAAAATCGATAAAGATATTTTGCTTTTTCATATTGTTTTCCTAAAAATCTTATATATAATAAGCTTAACTATATAGTACAGGATTACAGATGCAAGATATTTTTTTATCTCCACACTATGATGATATTGCATTTTCTTTGAGCTCATTTTTTCATAAGAATGATATTATAATAAATATTTTTACGGAATCTAATTACATAGAAAATAAAAATATGAATTTAACAATGTCTGTGTCCGAATTAAGAGAAAAGGAAGAACAAGACTTTATATCAAAAAATGGCCTGAAATATATTAAACTTGGGTTTCAGGATCGGAGTTTAATTGGTACACCCTTTTCTTTTTTTCATACTATTAAGGGAAATGCAGAATTAGAAAGGGTCTTAATTGATAATTTAATGAATTTAAGAACTTTTGATAACCAACATGTTTATTGTCCATTAGGCATAGGCAAACATTATAACCACTTGGAAACATTTGACATCATATATAAAAATTATTCCCACCTAGCTAAATTCTTTAAAATAATATTTTACGCAGATATTCCTTATATATATTATAAAAATAACTATCAAAATAGGATGAAATATTTGCATGAATTCTTTCAGCAATATGGTTTGACAGCTAAAATTATTAAATTGAATAAGGAAGAAGTTGCCAAAAAAGTTAATAATTTAAAATTATACAAGAGCCAATTTGCCTGTTTAAACGATAATTTTATTCAAGAAAGAATTGGCGGTGTTCAAAAAGATTTTAAAGAGATAATCTTTTCTTAATGATTGTAATAAATTCACTCCCAATATCTCGAATAAACTTTTTACTGCCTTGCAACGCTTGTTCATGGAGCTTTGTATAAAAGTTTATATTATTGCATTTGTTTATAGCTTCTTTCCAGATATTTACATCCAAATTATCCAATAAAATTCCGGATCCATTTAAGGCTTCAGCAATTCCCCCTTTGTTGTGTGCAATAACGGGGATTCCTCTAATAGATGCCTCAACAATAACTCTACCAAAGGCTTCTTCAACAATAGAAGGTACTATCAATAACTTAGTTTCATTCCAAATATTATTCATATCCATTTGAAGTGGGTAATATGTAATATTGGAAGACATATAGTCACAAAAGTCCTCATTTTTATACCATCCTTCGACAGCTATAAACTGTTCATGAGGCATTTCCTTTGCTAATTTTAAAACAAAATCAGAACCTTTTTCTTTTACGGGATTTATAAATGTAATTTTCTTTCCAAAATTAACACATGTTTTCTCAGGATTAAAACAAGGGTAGAAAACAATATTAGGTATATCATACCATTTACTGGACAAATTTTTGATAAATTTAGACGTGCTGAATAAAATATCTGGTTTTCCTTCGGCTACAGCCATTCCTTCCTTATTGGCAGAATGCAGCCAACCGATAGTGAATGGAATATATCTTTTCGCAATTTGAGTTAATTCGTCAGAGTCTTCCATAGATAGAATGGCCACGGTAATTTGTTTATTATACTCGTTTAATAAACTTTTCAACTGTTTATTAAAATCATGCTGACGAAACAAGTAACATTCTATTCCTGAATATGTATAAGTAATTTTTTCATTTGAACAAGAGATATTTTCTATAGCAGGCATATCATTCAGAAGTTTCCTGTATAGAGCCTGTCTTTCTTCAGCCGGAAAAGTCGGATTTTCTATACTACCGACAAAAAGAACTCTGTGTTTCATCTTTGTTAAATTTTGAGCCAGAAAATTGTGAGTAATTTCTGCTCCTCCTAAAAACAGCGGAGGCGTAGGTCGTTTTGTGATAAAAATAAAAAACATTGCAACCTCATAAATTCTAATATAAACCTTATGGTATACAGAAGGAGTTAAAAGATGGTGAAAAATATTTATGTTGTTTGCCCCACCTATAGAAAAAGACATGAAAATTCTTTCAGAGAAATAGGAGTTCTGTTTCTGATTAAGAGTGTTTTGCGTCAAGATAACATTCGCCTTTGTATAGTTGATTCTAGTTCTAAACCCCTCAGTGTTTTTGAGAACAAGCCGGTAATTAATAACAATATTATTTATTTACATGCACCAAGTAAGAAGGAGATGGTTGAAAAATATTCCAGTATTGTTCCCAAAGCGATTGACTTTTGTATAACGAAAGAACATAAGAATTTTGCTTCTGAACTAGAACGAGTCTCTTCGTGGAGTAATTTTATTCCGTGGGATAAAGATTTTCCTAGCCATGGGACACTGAAAAGCCACTTTTTACAAAAACGTCCATCAATAGGGATGAAACGTAATATAGCAATTGCGGCTCTTGATGAAGTATTTAACGATGGTGATGTGATATGTTACGCAGATGATGATGATTTTAGAGCCGCCCAGTATTTCAATGATATGGCTTCTTTTTTACGGGATAATGATTTTATTAGAATTTCAAAATGGCTGACATGTTGCTTTGATTCTGATCCTAATAATCCAATATGTGGTATTCATAATATTTCATTTAAACAAGATATAAATGGCTATTTTAGCTTACAAAAAAGAAAAAGTGATACTCTTTTTAATTCAAAAAATATTAACTTTTGCGGCTTCTCCGTAGAGGAACATTATTCAAAAATTAAAAATTTAGCTTTTTCTCCAATTTCATATGATGGGGCTATGCATGTCTTTTCCACACAGTTATGGCGAAAATCGGTAGAAGCATTTGGTGGAATTCCGCCAGTCAGTTTGGGTGAGGATACTTGTTTTTTTAAGAGTTGCCAAAATTATTTTGGAAAAAATTTTAAATACGATTTGATTAACAATAAAAAACTTAATTTTTTGAGAGGTTCTGGTAACAATGCATCTCTTATCCAATGGACTGATAACATTTCAATTGATGCCGTACCCCAATGGGCATCACAAACAATTACAAATGTTTTTGCTCTTTTAAAATTTCCTGAAAAACGGCACCAGTTAGAAGACAAAATATCGTGTAGTATTAAGTAATATCATTTACTCCAAATTCATTCTTATAAAATGAGTTGCCAATTCTTTATCTCTCCCGCATACTTTCGTTAAGATATTTCATCACCGGGGAGAGCAGATATTCGATCACGCGGCGTTTGCCGGTTTTGATTTCCGCCGTTACGCTCATGCCGGGCTTGAGCTGGATAATCTGCCCGTCTGCTTTGATTTTGTTATCCGAGAGCGTCAGCCGGGCATTAAATACCAAACCGAGCTTTTCGTCCTGTATCGCATCGCCGGAGATGTTGCGGACTTTGCCTTTGATGGTGCCGTATTTGGTAAACGGAAAGCTGTCGATTTTGATTTCCACGTCCTGTTCCGGCCGTACAAAGCCGATGTCTTTGTTCAAAATCTGCACTTCCGCCTCCAGTTTATAATCTTCCGGCACAAGGTTCATAATCGGCTTGGCGGTTTCGACCACGCCGCCCTTGGTGTGATAAACCAGCTGCTGGACATAGCCCGAAAGCGGCGCTTTAACCACCGTCCGCTTTAATGCTTCCTGATATTTAATCAGTTCCTGCTGATAAGACGCAAGCTTCTCGCGGCTTTCAGTCAGCTCCTGCATGACATTCTTATCAAACTCGGCCAGATATTGCCGCTGTTCTTTTTTGAGCGATTCAATATTCGCCTCGGTTTCGGCCATTTTCTTGGCCTGTACGTTGCGCTGTTCCTGCAGGTTGGTTAATTCCTCTTCCTGTTCCAGAAAAGTCAGCCGCGCCAAAAGCTTCTTGTCCACGAGGATTTTCTTTTTCTCAATCCGCTCCTGCACGCTCGGCAACAGTTTCTCAATGCGGGTCAAATCGGCCTGAATAGTCTCTTTTTCTTTCTCGGCCTTGGTAATCTGCCCATTCAGAACTTCAATCTTGGCCGCTTTCTCGGTCATCTGGCTTTTAAGCAAATCCGTGTGCATTTTGATTAAATATTCGTCAATATCCGGATTATAACTGAAATTCTTCTCCGGATCATCCGATAACAGGGCTTTCAGCCTTGAAATCGCAATTTCCAAAGCTTCCATTTCGTTTTCCACCCGATTAATGTTCGCCAGAACCTCGGTCTGGTTAAATTTAATCAAATCCTGTCCTTCTTTGACATATTGCCCTTCCTGAACATAGATTTCTTCAATCTCGCTGTCGGTCAGGGTTTGAATGGTCTTGATGTTTGAAGCCGGCATCAGCTTCCTGGCCGAGGTAGCGATAATGTCGATTTTGCCTAAAATTGACCACAAAATCAGCGTTGTGAACATCAGCATGATGACGTATGTCAACAACCGCGCGGCATGAGACGGCGGCATTTCGGTCACTTCCAAGACCGCCGGCAGAAACTCTTTTTCATGCTCGTCCATGCCTTTGATTTTACTGTCTTTGGCGGCTTTTTCCTGCAACAAGGCCAGCTTGGCAATCTGCCAATATCTTTTGAACTGCTCCATCATGCCGCATTCTCCTCATTGGCCGGAACAATCGGCGCGGTCTGGCTGTTCCACAGATAAGCATAGCGCCCGCCGTTCGGTTTCCACCGCATTCTGTGCCGGAGCCTGAAGTTCGGCGTCTTTCAGCACTAGATTCGAAACCTAACGCTCCAGCTGAAGATACATTCATTTATGGCGGCGGCTCGTCCAAAGAAGCCGAATTTTTCAAAATGTTTGACCGGCTATCTGTAGAAAGTAACCGGGCTTTGCATACCGTTTTTGACGATTTCTGCCTGTTGGGGCGGTGCATCGTTCATAATTTCGGCATGCAGGAACCGCTGCTGGCTCGGTATATGCCTAAGTACGAACAATGTCACACGGAATATTTTGAACGGGCAAAATATTATAAACAGCCGCAGATTATCCTTATTTTAAATATGATTAAGGCATTGTCCGAGCTTCTGGCTTGGCAGCCGGATGATTATCTCGGCCGTTATTTCGGGCAAATGCGGCTCGATAAGCACTTTCACGGGCAGTTTTTCACGCCGATTCATGTCTGCGAGTTTATGGCTGCCGTGGCTTTTGGTGATGGCTTGCCGCAAGGAAAGCCTTATGTAACTGTTGCCGAACCGGCTTGCGGTTCGGGGGCAATGATCATCGGTCTGATTCGTCATCTGCAAAAGCAGGGTATGACCGATCTTGGCGGAAAACTGGCAATTCTTGCCACCGATATTGACAGCCTTTGCGTCAATATGGCTTATCTGCAACTCGGCATACTCGGGTTGTCTGTCCGCATCACTCACGGTAACTCTCTTACCGATGAGGTATGGGATGCCTTTGATACGCCCAATCTGCAAATCAATACTTGTCTGGGATATTTTAAGTAAGTAAAGGGGGGGATATGACCGAAATAAACTTTAACAAACTCAATTTCAAAACCCCGCGCGAGGCAGTTATTTATGAAGTTGCTCATGTCATGGGAATGATGAAGCGCGAGCAGGAAATTCAGCAGTAAGTATTTAATTATGAATTGATTCACAACATGACGCATAAAGGTACATCTTCAGGTTATCAGCTCCGGCTGCATTCGGACAAATGGTTCAACGGTATGGCTGCCAACATTAATCGCTTGTTAGAATTGATGGAAAAGCATTTACAATAAATGGAATAACAGTATAAAAGCTTAAAAAGTTTCAGTTAACCTGAAGTTTTTTATACGCTGCTAAATATTCGTATCATTCTTATCCTTACAGGCAGGATTGTTTTCTAGCATATAATCTTGGATGTTAAGGGAAAATTCTGGCGTAAATCAGGCAGCAATTATCCAGTTAAATTTATTCATAATAAATTTCCTTATTTGATTGATTTATCGAAATCTTATCATAATCCAGAAATCGGCCAATATATAATCATAATTAAATATAGGGCTTTTTGATGCAAAAGTTCGTGAAAACCTATATTTTCAGCCGACCGATAAGCGGTTTTTACTCACGAACCGATTTTAACTATTTTCCCCTCAACACCAATAAAACCGATGTAGGGACACTGTCTAAGGTGTCCCTACATAACGTAGACTTTTTGCCCATTTAGACCGAAATTTAGCCTTTTAAGGCGGGACTCCTTAGACTAAAATCCCTTCTTTCACTCTCTCAAATCCCCTGATTTCCTAAGTCTTAGCGCACAAAAAAATCTCTGCATTTCTGCAGAGATTTCCTTAATTGGTGAGCTCGGGCGGGTTCGAACCGCCGACCCTTTGATTAAAAGTCAAATGCTCTACCGACTGAGCTACGAGCCCGTTAACGGAGATGAACTCACATAACGAGGTGATATATAGAGGATAAAAAACACTTAGTCAACATAAAAAATGAAAATTTTGCAAAAAAAATAAAATGTAGTATATTTGTTAATAATTATATGTTATCGTTTTTTCAAATTTAGATGTTTTTAATACAATTGAGGCAGGTAAATTATGGTTAACGCTAATAATTCCGAACAAGAAGGAAAATACGATATTCTGCAGAATGCAGCCGGCGAAATCCTGATTATTATTAAATATCATCAGGGCGGTCCGGAAAATCCGCGCTTTGTTTATGACGGAGGTTCAAGCGCCCTGCTCTATCGCAGTCGTGAAAGCGCTATTATGCTGGATAATATTAACGAAAAGGCCCGCATGCCGCTAAAATCAGTCAGCGAGTTGCTTATTGTTGAGATTGAAGATGATGATGTTGCCCGCGAGTATAAAGTTCCGGTCAGACATATTCAAAATTTGGATAAGTTTATTTAAGATATTTCCAGAAAAAATCCCTTACTTTTTCAAGTAAGGGATTTTTTTAATCTTTTTGCTTTTTACGCATTAAAAATAATGAATTTCTACCTATTTTGAGATTTTCATTTTCAGGAATATAATGAACCAGTTCGAAACCTTCATCTTCAAAAATGTGCCATAATTCTTCTTCCGTATATTTATTTACAACATATTCAGGCTTTTGACGATCGCCATAAAAGATATATGAACAAACAACATTATCCGTGACAGATGAAATCTTTTTTATGAAATCAGGTAAATTATAAATATATTCAAATATTCCCAAACAGAAGACTGCGTCTACCTTTTCATAAAGAAATTCTCCATTATTAAAATCTTTTATTATTGTTGTTTTAATGTGGTTATGCTGATCAACTGGAATATAATGGACATCATCTGCTAAATATTTTTTCAATGTTTGTTTGCCACATCCTAAATCCATCACACTCTTAAACTTTTCAATATCAAACATCTTTAATATGGTTCTGATTCTGTTTTCCATAATATCTGAATATTCCATATCCTTAGTCCAAGTGTTATGGACTAATTTATCTGGAGAACGTTCATATATTTTTTCCATATATTTATAGCTTGTTTTATCAAACTTACCATATAATATTTTTTTCTGAGCATGGATAAACATTTGATTTTTCAATTCTTCCAAATCGATAACATCCGGCTCCCAATTTATTTGATTATAATTTTCTTTCAAATAAAGCGGTGTTAATTTTTTTATTGCCGAAAAACGGTCATCATATTCGTCTCTTGCCAAGATAACAGGAATCCCCATTCCTAAGCAAGGAGAAGCACAATGCAACAACGGAGTAACAACTAACTTTGCTTCATTCCGGTAACGTTCCAACAACTTCAGAGCCTTTTCCTCTTTTTCTTCCATCTCTTTTTCGGTAAGAGGATAATCATAAGCCTCATCTCTTTGTATGATAAATTCTGCATTTTTTAAGAGATACGATGGAATATATTTTTTTAATTCGTCAGAAACTCCGACAAAGAAAACTTTCTTTTGTTTTTCGCTTTTCTGTCGCCGAGGCCACATTATTGAATAACATCCGGTAACATAACTGGCTATACCGTACTCTCTAAGGAGCTGAGCCGAGGAACAATCACGACAGCCGATAGGTTCATAACTTTTCAGCTTGTCTTTATTTTGAATAATTAATGTTCTATCTGGCGTATTAAACCCAAGAAATATATAATGAATATTATTTGAAAAGACAAAATTTCCATTATAAAAGACTGCATTGGTTAATAAATTCACTTTTGTCCCCTTATAATTGGGAATAGTGTCCCTATCAATGGATGTAATCTTTTTAAGCTTTAATTTCTCATATAAATTTTTTATTGAAAGAGCCTGTATATTATCCCCTAAATTTACAGTATATACTTTCTTCTTTTTTAATTCTTCATCAAACCAGACAAATGTGTTATAACTATATTTAAGATAAGCAAAAGGATAATATAAATTTATTCTGCTCCGATTAAAATTCATTTTAATCCCCAAAATGCGCAAATGCAATTTTGAGTTTTCTGTTTTAATTTTAATTATTCCGTTTTTTATTTTTCGCATAATACGCTGAAAGCGTTTTGAAAAACTTTTCTTTTTTATTTTCTTTATTTTATTCTGTAACAAAATATTTTGCTGATTTAGATAATATACTTGATTTTTTAATTCGTTCATTTGGCTATAAATATTATTGATTTCTTCTGAAATTGACTCATTTTTGATCACATTATCTCTCCTATTTTTCAGATACATATTATCAACGACTATTGGCATAAGGGGCCAATTTCCAAAACATTCATCAGGAATCAGGCTTGAAATATTCTCGGGGACATTATTAATAAAATTTATTATTCTCTGTTTATTCTCCTCATGACTGCTTAATCCTTCATAAAATTCAAAACAGGGAGCTATATTTTCTATTTTATCTAACATACGTAACAGATATGCTTTATCTTTAAGAACAGAATCCAATACCCAATATTTATTTATGAAGTGGTATAAAATTGCATTTTTATCTAATAATTTCGGATTATCTAAAAATTGTTCCAAACCATTCAATCCGTCATAGTCAGAAAAGACAGAGAAATAATTATGTCCTAATGATATCAAAGGTTTCTGCCACCATAATGATAGGAAAGACACCGTTGAAGACACATTCAGAATCGCATCACAATATTTCACTAAATTTTCGGAACATCTAAAATATTCCTGTTCTAAAGGCAAATATAAAAAATTTTTATATTTTTCAGAAAAATACTCAAACCATTGCTTATTCATATGAGGGAAGTAGGGGTGCTCAGTTACAATAACACCGATATTTGGAGAAATATTATCTAATACATACTTTAAATAATGGAATTGGCTTTTAAAATTACAAGTCAGATCAAAACTATATATATTTGAAACTTGTAAAGGAAGTAATACATTATATTTAAATTGTCTAAAATATTTTTCAT
>ERZ894180.414-NODE-414-length-35206-cov-20.946431_pt1 | contig 35206 bp, 34 predicted proteins | sample MGYA00380278_ERZ894180 | MGnify/ENA primary metagenome ERZ894180 (study PRJEB32331, sample SAMN06328450) | human gut metagenome | biome: human gut microbiome; feature: stool | host: Homo sapiens | collected 2013-02-24 ...
TCATCCCGAACTCAGAAGTTAAGCACTTTCACGGCGACAATAGTTGGGCTTGCCCCTGCGAAGATAGCTAGCTGCCGGGTCCTTTTTTTTTGCCTTTTTTCTTGCATATTATTTCACAAATAATGAACAAATGTTTATGGTATAATAGTGTGCATAGGAGGTTTATTATGGACCAAAAGTATATAACAATACAAGGTGCTCGTGAAAACAACCTTAAAAATATAAGTTTAAAAATACCAAAAGATAAATTAATCATCATGACTGGCGTTTCAGGAAGTGGAAAAACTTCTTTAGCTTTTGACACAATATATGCAGAAGGACAACGTCGATATATGGAATCCTTATCTGCTTATGCAAGGCAGTTTTTAGGAAATAGTGAAAAACCAGATGTTGACCAAATTGATGGATTATCACCAGCCATCGCGATTGATCAAAAAACAACATCTAACAACCCACGATCTACTGTAGGAACCGTTACAGAGATTTATGATTATTTACGTCTATTATATGCACGTATAGGAGTCCCTTATTGTCCTGACCACCACATTCCAATAACAGGAAATACAATTAAAGAAATGATTGATAAAATCATGGAATTGCCTGATAAAACTAGATGTACTATTTTAAGTCCTGTTATACAAGGAAAAAAGGGAACTCATAAGGATTTAATAGAAAAGTTAATGAAAGAAGGATATATCCGCGTCCGTATTGATGGCGAAATCAAGTATCTTGAAGAACTTGAGCCTTTAGATAAAAACAAAAAACATACGATCGATGTTGTAGTGGATCGAATTGTAAAAAGTGACGATCGTTCACGTTTTCATGATTCGTTAGAAACCGCATTAAAATTAAGTGATGGTTTGGCTATTTTATTAACAAATGAATCAGAAACCTTATTTTCTAGCAATTATGCATGTAAAATTTGTGGCTTTTCCGTACCTAAATTAGAACCAAAATTATTTTCATTCAATGCACCATTTGGAGCATGTCCAGAATGTAAAGGTTTAGGTATTACCCAAAAGGTGGATTTGTCTTTATTAATTCCAGATGATACAAAATCAATTGCGCAAGGCGGTATTCATTATTACAAAAATATTGTGAATACAGAAAATCTTGAGTGGCAACGAATTCATGCTTTAATTAAATATTATGAGATTGATATGGACACACCCATCAAGGAATTACCTAAAAAGAAATTAAATTATTTATTATATGGTTCAGACGTGCCAATCGCATATCAATTGAATTCTCGTTCCGGTACGGTTTCGACAAAGTTTGAATATATTGAAGGTGTTTGTCCTATGATCGAAAGAAGATATATGGAAACAACTTCAACTATGTCTCGTGAATGGTATGGATCATTTTTGGCAGATGCTCAATGTCCAAAATGTCATGGAGCACGTTTAAATAAACAAGCTCTATCTGTACTTGTTGGTGGAAAAAATATTTATGAATGGACACAAATGAGTATTCAAGAAGCCATTCAGTTTATGAATGAATTAGAATTAACGCCAACACAAGCTAAGATTGCAGAATTGGTCATTAAAGAAATAAAAAATCGCCTTTCATTCTTAAATCATGTCGGGCTAAGTTATTTAACACTGGATCGTTTAGCATCTACTCTATCTGGAGGGGAAGCGCAACGTATTCGTTTGGCAACACAGATTGGATCACGTTTAACTGGGGTTATGTATGTTTTAGATGAACCTAGTATTGGATTACATCAAAGAGATAATGATCGTTTGATTGGTGCTTTAAAAGATATGCGAGATTTAGGAAATACTTTGATTGTCGTAGAACACGATGAAGATACAATGCGAGCTAGTGATTATATTGTAGATGTTGGTCCTGGTGCCGGTGTTCATGGCGGTCAAATTGTTGCGGCTGGAACACCAGAAGAAATTATGCAGAATGAAAATTCGATTACGGGAGCTTATTTAAGTGGACGTAAAAGAATTGAAGTACCTATGACACGTCGTAAGGGGAATGGAAAGAAATTAAAAGTAGTAAGAGCTAGCCAGAACAACTTAAAAAATGTAAATGTAACGATTAAGTTAGGAACATTTACGGTTGTCACAGGGGTTTCTGGAAGTGGAAAATCTTCATTAGTTACAGAAGTTTTAACACATGGGTTACAACATGCCCTAGGTCGTTTAAGAATCAAACCGGGTGCATGTAAAGAAATTCAAGGTATTGAAAATATTGATAAAATTGTAGAAATTGGACAAGATCCAATTGGTAGAACACCACGATCAAATCCAGCTACGTATACCGGTGTTTTTGATGATATTCGTGATTTATTTGCGCAGACAAAAGAGGCGAAAATGCTTGGATATGACAAGGGTCGTTTTTCATTCAATGTGAAAGGTGGACGATGTGAAGCATGTCAAGGCGATGGAATTCTACGTATTTCCATGCATTTTTTACCAGATGTTTATGTACCTTGTGATCAATGTGGCGGAAAACGATATAATGAAGAAACATTACAAGTTCATTATAAAGGTAAAACAATTGCGGATGTATTGGATATGACGGTTGAAGAGGCATTGGAATTCTTTAGCAATGTTTCAAAAATCAAACATAAATTACAAACTCTAAATGATGTAGGACTTTCTTATATAAAATTAGGTCAGAGTGCAACGACTTTATCAGGGGGCGAGGCACAACGTGTAAAACTAGCGAGTGAGCTTCAAAAGAAGGCTACAGGTAAAACGTTATTTGTGCTTGATGAACCTACAACAGGATTGCATAGTGATGATGTAAAAAAATTGATTGAAGTTTTACAGCGTTTAGTCGAACATGGAGATACAGTATTAGTTATTGAACATAACTTGGACGTAATCAAATGTGCAGATCAAATTATAGATATGGGGCCTGAAGGAGGTCAAGGGGGAGGTACTGTTATTTGTACGGGAACACCTGAAAAGATCGCCGAATGCAAAGAAAGCTATACAGGCCAATATTTAAAACCATTATTAGAAAAAGGAGGAGACCATGGAAAAAGTAATTGTTCGTGATTTAGCAAAAAAATTCATGTGGACAATTGTGACTGGAGATTCAAATTCATTAAATCGTCCATTAACTTTGGCTGATACAAATCGTCCGGGATTAGAGTTGGCTGGATATTTTCCGGATACTCAAACAAAAAGACTTGTAGTATTAGGAGATAAAGAAATTGGTTATATTGAAGAACAAATGGATGAAATTTCACAACGTCGTTCCTTTGAATTTTTAACAGGAGATAATACACCATGTATTGTGATTGCACATGGCCATGAGTGTCCACCTGTTTTAAAAGAGATCGCAAAGCGTAAAGATTTTCCAGTATTTAAAACAGAACATCAAACTTCTCACGCAATCGTAAGTATTACGAACTACTTAGATGAATGTCTAGCAGAATCTGTAGTTATTCATGGAGAATTAGTCCGGGTATTTGGTGTTGGTGTATTGATTACTGGTAAAAGTGGAATGGGAAAAAGTGAAATTGCGCTAGAACTGATTAAGCGTGGGCACCAATTAGTTGGAGATGACCGTATTGATTGTTACAAAATTCATGATGATTTAGTTGGTAGAACAACACCAATGCTTGAAGGTTTTATGGAACTTAGAGGTGTGGGAATTATCAATGTCTCTCGCATGTATGGAGTAGGAGCTGTTGCCCATGAAACTCAAATTGAATTTCAAATCGATTTAGAACCATTTAATGATTCTTATGAATATGATCGTGTTGGAATTGAAGAAAAGGAATATAATGAAATTCTAGGAATCAAAATTTTAAAGATGACAATTCCAGTTTCACAAGGACGACCAATGTCATCTGTTATTGAAACGGCTGTGACAAACTTCTTATTGTTGAAAGATGGCTTAGATTCAGCTAAAGAATTTGAAGAGCGAGTACTATCGCAAATATCCGAGAATAAGAAGGAGGAATTTGATGCATCTGTTTCCGAGCACTAAAATTTTTGTTTCTTTTGGATCTTTTGAAATTGCATGGTATGCTGTTTTAATTTTAACAGGCGCATTATGCGCCTATTTACTATGCCAAAGAACCATGAAAAAATGGGGGTACGCACCAGAAGTTCTAGATGATTATGTCGTTCCTATGTTATTTATAGGGATTCTAGGTGCAAGGGCATGGTATGTTATTTTTGAATGGCAATATTATTCTCAACATATGAATGAAATCGTTGCCATTTGGAACGGCGGTTTGGCCATTCATGGAGGATTGATTGCAGGTTTCATATTTAGTTTGTTCTTTTTCAAAAGACGAAAAATTTCATTTTTAAGAATGTTTGATTTAATCATGCCAACCGTTTTACTTGCACAAGCATTTGGTCGTTGGGGAAACTTTATGAATCAAGAAGCCTATGGTGGCATTGTACCTGAGAGCTTCTTTGCGCATTATCCAGCATTTATTAAAAATCAAATGTTTATTGATGGAGCCTATCGAATGCCTACTTTCTTATTTGAAAGTGTATGTAATCTATTAGGATTCTTGTTTATTACATTTATTTTCCGTAAGTATTGGTATAAAAGACGCGGTGACTGCGGATTTATGTACATGGTTTGGTATGGCATTACACGTTTTGTGATTGAAGGAATGCGAACAGATTCTTTAATGGTATTGGGCCTTCGTACAGCTCAACTTGTATCTTTAGCTTTAATGGGTGTTGGTTGTCTTGGCTTAATGGGGGTATTTCATAAAACATTTCATTGGAAGAAAAAGCCTGTTGTGTTGTTTGATTTAGATGGGACATTGATTGATTCACAACAATTGGTTTTTGAAACATTTAGAAGAGTATTTAAAGAACTTAAACCAGATTATGAATTGTCAAATGAAGAATTGTATACATTTTTTGGACCCACACTTGAAGTTACTTTTTCAAAGTATTTTCCAGAAGATCAAGTTCAAAGTATCATTGATCGTTATCAAATCATCAATAAATCGCTTCATAAAGAATTATTAAAAGAAATCCCTCATGCTAAAGAGATGCTTGAAGGATTGAAAAAAGAAAATATACAATGTGCAGTTGTTTCAAATAAGCGTATTGAAGTCGTAAAAAGAGGATTAAAACAATCGGGATTAGATGTGTATTTTGATGTTGTGTTGGGAAAAGAAAATTTACCAGAACCTAAACCAAGTGCATCTGGCTTGATTGAAGCGTGTAACTTATTACATACTAGTCATGATGATTGTATTTATGTTGGTGACAATGTTGCGGATATTGTAGCCGCAAAGAATATGGCTGCCTATTCTGTAGGATTTAGTGTCGATGAAAAACAACGTGAAGCATTAAAAGAAGCAAAGCCATGTAAAGTTATTGATGATTTGATGCAGTTAATATCATTATGTAAGGAGGATCACATATGGAGCGACAATACGATTTGGTGATAATAGGTGCTGGGCCAGCCGGCTTAAGTGCAGCACTTTATGGCTCAAGGGCCGGACTAAAAACATTAATTTTAGAAAATGGAGCGCCGGGAGGAAAGTTGATTAAAACCAATAAAATCAGTAATTATCCAGGTGTTAAAGAAATAGAAGGAACGCAGCTTGCGATGGATATGTTTGATCAAGCTACTTCTTTTCAAGCTGAATATGCGTATGGCGAAGTAAATAAGATTGATGAAAATAAAGATGTATATTTAAGCGATGGAAGTGTTGTGAATGGTAAAGCCATAATACTTGCCACAGGTACAAAAGAACGATTGTTAAATATACCTGGAGAAAAAGAAAATCTTGGACATGGTGTTTCTTTTTGTGCCGTTTGTGACGGGGCATTTTTTAGAGATAAAGATGTAGTCGTGATTGGCGGAGGAAACTCGGCATTAGAAGAATCGATTTATCTTGCAGGGCTTGCACGAAGTGTAACGATTGTGATTCGAAGAGATGTATTTAGAGCGGAAGAACATATTCAAAGTCAGATTGAAGAAAATGAGAAGATTCATGTCATCAAGAAACATATTCCTGTTCAAATTTTAAGTTTGGAAGGAAAAGTATCGGGTATTGAATTAGAAAATGTGGATACACATGAAACGCAGATTGTTGAATGTTCAGGTATTTTCCCTTATGTTGGACAAGATCCAAATACGGATTGTGTACAAGATTTAGGTGTATTAAATGAGCGTGGATATGTTTTGGTAGATGCGAATTGTCAAACAAAGATACCAGGAATTTATGCGGCTGGAGATGTCATTGATAAAGAATTAAGGCAGGTTGTTACCGCATGTAATGATGGTGCCATTGCAGCACAACATGCATTTCATACAATAAAAGGAATTTAATATGACCAGATGATAACATCTGGTTTTAATATACGAAAAGCATAGTTGAAAAGGCTTACAAAAGCCTTGAAATCAATCATTGAAAGTGATTTAATTAAGATAAGAAAAGGATTTGAGGTGTTATTTATGTTGCCTAAAGAAGCAATCAAAAAGGTAATGGATGCGTATTACCATATTACCGGATTAAGATGCTATTTTGTGCAAGACGAAACAGAGATTAGTAGCGCAAAGGAGAAAAATTTCTTTTGTAAATGTTTAAAAACAAGTTCATCTGCATTACGTCAATGTGATGAATGTACTTTTGAAAATTATACAGGAGCTTTAAAATCGAACGAACCACAAAAGTATGCATGTCATGCAGGACTAGTTAAATGGAGTGTACCCGTATCTCTTGCAGGTGTAAAAGGTGTAATTATATCTGAAGGTGTTATCACAAAACAGCAAGGCTTAGAAGCACAAGATTGGGTCAATCATTTAGCTGAAACATATAATGTTTCTAGACCTATTTTATTACATAACTATACAAAAGTTGCAGTGATGAATGAAAATCAGGTAGAAGAAAGCATCAAATTGATGCAAGATTTATTAAAGTACTACAAAGCAGTAATCGAAGGTTAATTCCTTCGATTTTTTTCTGCAGGTACAAAAAAAGCCAGCCATTTGCTGACTTAGTTATTGACTCCATGATGGAAGATTGGCGTATCATCGCAGATTCCTTTAAAGACATATCCTCTTTCTTTATAGCTTTTAATGATTTCTGGTAATGCTTCAACCGTTGTTGTTTTTGGACTTGAATCGTGGAACAAAATCATGATTTGTTCGTAATCGCAACTTGTCGCATTGCGCACAATATCTTGTGTTGGCACGGTATTGGATGCAGCATCTCCACTTGAGCAGTTCCAATCAAAATATTCATATCCTTTTTCATGCACCATATTGTCGAGTGCAGACATGATTCCTTGCGAATATTGTGCTGAAATTGTATTGCTTGAACCACCAGGGAAACGAATATATTTTGGTGCTTTACCTGTGATTTGTTTGACCATGTCACTCACTTTTTGTAAATCTTCAAAATAAGCAGTAGTAGAAGAATAAACATTCGCATAATCATGTGTATAAGTATGAAGTGCAATTGTGTTGCCTTGATCTGCAGCCTTTTTGATAGAACTGTTATATTTTTGATTGTTTCCTGTCACAAAGAAAGTAGCTTTCGCATCATATTTCTTTAAGATTTTCAATATTTTATCTGTATTTTCACTAGGGCCATCATCAAATGTCATATATACAACTTTACTTGGTTCTTCAACAGTTACATTGATTTTAGCCTTAGCTTTATTACCCGAACGATCTGTAGCAGTTACTAACAATTTATAAGTACCTGTTTTCTTGGTCTTTACTTTTGAAGAATCAATCTTGATTTTTGGCTTAGAATCCAAATTGTCTGTTACCTCAACATAGGATTTGTAGTTTGGCTTTGAACCTACATAAACAGAAATAGTATCTGTATGAATAATTGGTTTTTCAATATCTTTGACCAACGTTAGAGTTGTCTCTTTCATGGCTTTATTTCCATGTTCATCTTTTGCGATGATGGTTATCGTTTGTTCTTTATCCTTTGTAGGTTTTTCCTTAAAGGATAGTGATACTTTAGAATCGTCCTTAATACTTTCGACAAAGGATTCAGGCTTAACATCCTCTTTCATATCTGCCTTATATGCTTTAAGTTTTAAATCAGGTGCTTTTGTATCTTTTACAGATACATTACATGTTTTTTTATAATTCTTTAATTGATATGTGATTTCATATTTTCCAATTTTATTTGTATTGATATCTCCTGAAATCTTTACATCTGAATCTGAATGGAAAAAAACCTGTTGAATATTATCTTTTGGATCATATTCATGGTTGATTTCTACTTCTGGATTGGATGAATATAATAAAACTGGATTTTTAAAAGCATAACACAATAAGAAAATAATACATATAAATAGAAATGCGATCAATCCATTTCCAAATTTGTCTTTCTTTCTTTTATTTATCATATTGGATCTCCAAAAGATTTGAATGTTTCTTTATTAACATATACAACCCCACTAAACTTAATTCTTATTATACATGAAATAGTGTGGATTGTTCTAAAGATTATGGTTCTTTTTTCTTGTTGTAGTTGCGCATAAATTCTTATATAATAACCTTAGAAAGGTGGGGGGAAGCACTATGAAACTTATCCTAGCAATTTTATCAAATGACGATAGTCCAGTGGCAAGTAATGCACTAAATAAAAATGGTTTTTCTGTTACTAAATTAGCAACGACTGGTGGATTCCTTCGCGCAGGCAATACAACGTTGATTATTGGTTGTGAAGACGAAAAAGTGGAAGCAGCTATTGATATCATCAAGGAATATTCAAGTAAGCGAACGGAAATTGTACCTAGTACAACTAGTTATGATATTGGCCGTTATGCAAGTTTTCCTGTGGAAGTTACTGTTGGTGGAGCCACAATTTTCGTGCTAGATGTAGCACAATTCTTAAAAGTTTAACAAATGGAGGGTGGAAAGTCTGTTTCTACCCTTTTTCTGTTAAAAATTTGTGAATAAAGACCCATTATGGTCTTTTTTCTGTTATGATTGAAAGGTAAAGAAAAAGGAGATTAAAACGCAATGAAAATACTAGTTATCGGTAAGGGCGGACGTGAACACGCACTTGCGTATGCATGTAAACGTTCAGCTTTATGTGATGAGTTGATTTGTGCACCAGGCAACCCTGGAATGGCAAAAATTGGAGAATGTGTCAATGTGAAAGACAATGATGTAGATGGTCTTGTCACTTTGGCAAAAGAAAGAAATGTAGATTTAACCATCGTAGGTCCTGAGGCCACTTTAGCTCTAGGTGTTGTAGATGCGTTTAAAAAAGAAGGCCTAAAAATTTTTGGGCCAGATAAGAAGGCGACTCAAGTCGAATCAAGTAAGGATTTTGCCAAGAAAATCATGGCAAAATATAATATTCCAACGGCAGCTTATAAAACATTCTATGATTTAGATTCAGCATGGACTTATGTACAAGAACAAGGGGCTCCTATCGTTATCAAGGAAGATGGTTTAAAAGCTGGAAAAGGTGTTACTGTAGCTTCTACATTAGAACAGGCTAAAGAAGCATTAGATATTGCCTTTGCGATTGAAAATAATTCAGTTGTGATTGAAGAATGCTTATTTGGATTTGAATTTTCTTTGATTTGTTTAGTACATAATGAAACGGTAGTACCTTTAGAAGTAGCCCAAGATCACAAGTGTGTATTTGATGGAGATAAAGGTCCTAATACAGGTGGTATGGGATCTTATAGTCCAGTTAAGAAGATTACTTCTGAAATTATCGATGAGGCAATGCATGAAATCATGAAACCAATGGCAAGTGCCATGGTTAAAGAGGGTGTACCATTTACTGGATTCTTATATGGTGGATTGATGTTGACAGAAAAAGGTATTAAAACAATTGAATTCAATGCGCGCTTTGGAGATCCAGAAGCCGAAGTTATTTTGCCTCGTTTAGAAAGTGATTTTGTCCAAGCTATTTTAGATTTAATGGATAATAAACCAGTTGAATTAAAATGGACAGATAAAGTGAGTCATGGTGTTGTACTCGCAAGTACAAATTATCCTGCAAGCTCTACAAAAGGATCTTTAATTACAGGTGTTGACGATGTAGATGGATTGGTTTTTCACATGGGAACAAAAATGACAGATGAAGGATTAGTCACAGATGGTGGACGTGTTTTAATGGTCGTTACTCTAGAAGATGACTTACAGACTGCATTTGATCATACATATAAAGAATTAGAAAAGATTCAATGTAAAGATTTATTTCACAGAAACGATATTGGAAAGAAGGATATGTAAAATGGCTAAAACAGATTTAGAAATTGCACAAGAATGTGTCATGGAACCCATTGAAAAGGTTGCCGCAAAAATTGGAATTCCTGCAGATAGCTTGGAACATTATGGTAAATATAAAGCTAAATTGTCTTTTGACTATTTGAAATCTATTGAAAATAATCCTCATGGAAAATTAGTGTTAGTCACAGCTATTAATCCTACTAAGGCCGGAGAAGGAAAGAGTACGACAACAGTTGGTTTAGGGGATGCCTTAAATCGTTTAGGTAAGAAAACGATGATGGCTTTACGTGAACCAAGTTTAGGTCCAGTATTTGGATTAAAAGGTGGAGCTACAGGTGGTGGCTATGCCCAAGTTGTACCAATGGAAGATATCAACCTTCACTTTACGGGAGATATGCATGCGATTACGACTGCCAATAACTTAGTAAGTGCATGTCTAGATAATGCGATTCATCAAGGAAATGAATTGAATATTGATCCTGAAAAAGTCACATTCAAACGTTGTTTAGATATGAATGATCGTACTTTGCGTAATATTACAATTGGTTGTGGTGCTAAAGCAAACGGTGTAGAACGTAAAGATGGATTTAATATTACAGTTGCGAGTGAAATCATGGCAGCTTTATGTTTGGCAGATGATTTAATGGATTTAAAGAAAAGATTTGGAAAAATGCTTGTGGCATATACTTATGATGATAAGCCTGTATATGTACATGATCTAGGTATTGAAGGTGCATTGGCTATGGTTATGAAAGATGCTGTATTGCCTAATGTTGTTCAAACACTTGAACACAATCCAGTATTGATTCATGGGGGTCCATTTGCGAATATTGCGCATGGATGTAACTCTGTTATTGCCACAAAGGCATGTCTAGAACTTGCAGATTATACAGTTACAGAAGCTGGATTTGGTGCGGATCTAGGAGCTGAAAAATTCTTGGATATCAAATGTCGATTGGCAAATCTTAAACCAAATGCAGTTGTGATCGTTGCAACAATTCGTGCCTTAAAACAACATGGTGGAATTGCCTTAGAAGATTTAAAAGAAGAAAATGTAGAGGCTATGCTTGCAGGATGTGAAAACTTAGCAAAACATATTGATACTGTACAACAATTTGGTTTACCATACATTGTTGCGATCAATGAATTTGCGACAGATACACCGGCTGAAGTAGCTGCATTAGAAAAATGGTGTGAAGAAAACAACCACCCAATGTCATTATCTCAAGTATGGGCAAAAGGTGGAGAAGGCGCTATTGATTTAGCAAACAAAGTAGTTGCGTTATGTGATCAAGAAAATAACTATGCTCCTTTATATGATTTAGATAAGACTATTGAAGAAAAAATAGAAACCATTGCCAAAAAAGTATATGGTGCAGATGGTGTTGACTTTACAGAAGAGGCACAAGCACAAATTGCGAAGTTCAATGAATTAGGATGGGATAAATTACCAATCTGTATGGCTAAGACACAAATGTCATTATCCGATGATGGTAAAGTAATGGGTCGTCCTACAGGATTTAGAATTACAGTTCGTGAATTACGCCCAAGTTTAGGTGCTGGCTTCATTGTTGCTCTAACAGGTAAAGTATTAACGATGCCAGGACTTCCAAAACATCCAAGTGCATTAAATATGGATGTGGATGAAAATGGTAAAATCGTAGGACTATTCTAATGTCAAAGGCTGGATGAAAATTCCAGTCTTTTTTTCTTTGTATTAAAAAAGCTCAGACAACTAAATGTTGTTTGAGCAATTTAAATTTATTGTCTTCGAATATCTACATCAAGGGTTTTATTTGTTGCATCATAGTGTATATTGACTAATATATTATCACTGTTAACGCCTAAAAATGTTTCTTCTGGAGAATTTGGATCAATGGAATCAAAACCTTTCTCCTTAATTTTCTTTATGTAGTCAAAATACTCATTTTTTTCTACTTCATAATAATGAATGGCATACTTATTCTTTTTGTTGAAAACCGTTCTTGAAATAGAATCTGTTTTTGGCAATAATTCGTTTAATTCGCTTACTGGAGAAGAAAGATTTTTCTTTTCTTCTTTAGCATCTTCTTGGATCAAACGATTGTATTCTTTTTCTTTTACCTCTTTTATTGTCATAGATTCATAGTCTGGATTATTGGCCAAGTCTGTTTCATTATCATTTTCATCAATGACTGTAGATGCATTTGTGAAGCTGCCTTCTTTATTATAGAAAACTTCATCTGAATCATTGAATCCTTCAAATTCTTCATTTAAATAGTTATCCACATCAGTAGCTAGTAAAGCATAATATTTCGCTTTTTTAGCCTGAATGGCACCTGAATCTTGATCACTATCATAATATTTTCCATTCACTTCTTTTGTTCCATGTATATATTCTCCATTTGGCAAACGAATAATTGTATCTGAATCATTATATGAAGAGAATGATTCATAAGCTACATTATCCTTTAGAATATGCTCCTTAATATTATTTGTGCTTGTGATGGTAGGTGTAGAAGAGCATCCAGTCATTAAAAGTAAACTTGTGATTGCGATAGCTAATTTTTTCATAGTTATGTCCTGCCTTTCTAATTTAAGTATACTATATTATTTTAATTATTGCCTAGATATGTATAAGAGGCAAAAATAATGAATAACATCTTGTTTAGATTTGAAAAAATAACAGATGCAAGTTTTAAAGTGTTGTATACAGTAGAAACGGATGATTTAAAATCGTTTGCAGGAGTTTCAGGTTCTGTTTCAATGACATTAGAATTAAATGTTTTATTTCAAAAGAATTACAAGGATTCCTAGTTGTGGATGAGACAAAAGTTGTAGCCAAGGCTACAAAGTGTGCATTATTAATAATTATAATTATCGCAGGATTTGAAACAGGTATGTGATCACCAGAAATTTTAGGTGTGGCGATATCTTAACTAATAAAGTTCAAAAGGATGTAACGTCATAAAACTATTTCGTTATATCCTTTTTAGTCCATTGTCATAAAATAGATTGATTAATTTTTTCTTTTCTGATGAAGAAAATTTCTTTGTGGGAATATAAGCTACGTTTACATTTTTTAGATTTTGAACATCAGTTATTAAAAGTATTCCATTTTTTATAACTATAAATTCAATATATTTTGTCAAATTATCAATAATAGTTTTATTTGGTAAGATGAGAATTATTTCTTTATCAGTAATCTCGATTTTTATAGTTGTATAAAGATTGAGATTACTACTGGATGATATTGAGTCCGGAATTTTTATGTTCTTTCTTATGCGAATGGTTAAGTAAAACATAAGCCCTATAAAAAGAAAAATATCATAAGCACAAAAAAAGTAAAAATGATAAAGTAGACAACAAATAAAATTTATTAATAAAGCAATTAATGCCACACATTGAAATACTGTAATTTTTTTGAATTGAATTATCAAGCCATACTTTTTTACATAATCTACTTGTTCTTTTATAGTAGTTGAAGTATTAAAAGTCATAAAATCCTAATCCTCCTAGTTGCAATGTATTATACCAGCTAATTATTTTTATATAGTCTAAAAAATTTCCGATTTTTTGTAATTTAAAAAGTTTAGTCCAAAATATTTTAAGCTTTCTAACAGTAAACAAATTAGGCCATAGACATACCTTTAAATAAAGCATTATTCGGTGAATGAGCTTGCAATTTAGATTAAATGTTTTAAAATTCTTTTCATCTTAAGCCGTATATTAACTCAGACAATACTATGTTTTGGCTTAATCATTCTCCCCTATTCGTTATGGCTAAAATCGTTAACTGTTAGATTAAGCTTTAGATACCTTTTATTTTCTTTTCCTTAAATAAAAGAATTAATTCTTGTTTTTTTGAAGGTATATATAGTATATATTTTTTTTCTTTTTTGTTATTCATCATTAAAAATATTCCATCTTTTACAATCATATAATTTGTAAACTCGCTCAAATCTTTAATAATAGTTTTATTTGGTAAAACACCAATGATTTGTTTGTCGGTGATTTCAATTTCAATAATAGAATCAGGATTAAGAATACCAGATGAAATGGATTCAGGAATCATTATCTTTTTTCTTAAAGAAATAATAGTATGTATAGTTACAATAAAAAGGAAAAAGTCAAAGACACACAAGAAATAGATATGATTTAATAAATTAAAAATTAAATCTGCAAATATTGCAAGGAAAGGTATGGAATACAATAAGTATTGATATTTTCTAGGAATATTAAGTAATAATAATGGAGCATATTTTTTTACATGACTCATTTGTTCTTCTATAGTTGAAGTTGTTCTAAAATTCATAAAATTCTAATCCTCCTAGTTACAATGAATTATAACATACATGATTGGCTCTAGAAGATTTCACCAAATCGTCTTATGCGATATTTTGTCCTCTTATGCACGATAGATGCATTATCTATTTAACATCATATATAATCAAAAAAATACATACATTCAAAAAATTGAACCGATCATTTAATTTTGGAAGTCAGTTCTTATTAATATATAATTGTCATATATGTATGTAGTGATCATGAAAATGCTCAGGACATATATAAAGAATTGACTGGGTAATTAAAGAAAACAATTTTTTGAAGCAACTTTCTGCACGTTCATTCATACAGATTAGGGGGGAAGGGTTATGTTGAATGTATTGATTATTGATGATGATTTAAAAGATTCTAAAGATCTTGAAAAGTTATGCATCCATTATTTTAATAAACGTAATATCGATCACAAGATCAGTATTGAATTAAAATTAAATGAGAATTTGGATATTTTTTCTAATGTAGACATATTATTTTTGGATGTAGAAATTGGAAATGATAATGGAATTGAATTTTCTAAAAGGCTTAGAAAAGTTTATCCGGAATTAATGATCATCATTACTTCTAAATATTCACAGTATTTGATTGATGGGTATTCTATCGATGCCAAACGATATTTTTTAAAACCAATTGATGAAAATATATTTAATGAAGAAATGGAGAATGTACTAGGAGCTACATTTCAAAAATATATGGGGTTTTATGATTCTAAAATTGCACCATATAAAATTCACTATGATAAGATTCTCTATGTTGAATTTTTAAATCGTGCAACTGTACTTCACTTTTTAAATGGAGTACAAATAAAAACAAGTTATCCTTTAAAATATTGGATTGAAAAATTAACAGAATATGGTTTTGCGCAACCTTACAAGTGTTATGTGGTAAATCTTAAATATATTTCTGGTATTAGTAAAGATGAAAGAGATCTTTTCTTATCGAACAATGAGAAAATTCCTTTGTCAAAATTTTATAAAAAGACCTTTATTGACAATTATTATAGATCTTTATTTAAATCATTATGATGTTAATATCAGTCTCTTTAAATTTATTGTTTTTAACACTTTTTATCAGGTCTTTTAGTGAATTCAAAAACAATAAATTTGTCTTGCCAACATACGTAACAGTAGTTTTAATTCAGTGGTATTTAAATCAGAATGGAATGACATTTTATGGCCGATGGATTATTCTACTTTTGAATCTATGTTACATTATGTTTATGTACAAAGGTAAAATCTCTAAAAAATTGATTTACTTTATTTTTGTTTATTTTATTTTCGCAATTTCAGAATTAGTATCGGTTCTACTTTTAGAAATTTTTAATGTTGTTAGTGCACCAATAGATGTACATTCATCTACATATTTAATTGTGATTTTAACAACACAGATTATTTCGTATACAATAGGATTTACATTATCAAAATTCTATCATGATAAGAATACAATTAAGTTTACATACATTGTGTTGATTCCGATTATTTTCCTTTTAGGGATTGCCTTATGCTACAAAGATTATCGTGAAATCCTACAGAAGAATCAAATATTCTTGAATGTTTTCTTCTTTTTAACAATTCTAATCTTCATTTCATTTTTAATTCAATATGGTTTTATTCACAATTTACAGATTAAAGAAGAACTGAAATTAGAAAAAATAGAGAATGAATTTAATGTCATAAAATTTGATATGTTGGATAGAAACTATAAATCAAATTTTAATTTCATGCATTCTTTGTTGCATGAAATCACAACATTAAAAAATAGGATAGAAAAATCAGAAAATCAGGCAGAATATGCACAAAGTATAGATGCAATAGAAAAAATTGTATTGGAAAATTTTAATCAGATTTATTCCAATAATATCGCAATGTCTGTAGTTTTAAATGAATACAAAAGTAAATTAGAAAATAAACACATAAAACTTTCGATGAATCTTCCAACAGATATTTTTTCAAATATAAAATATGACGAACAAATTAATCTGTATCTATGTTTATTTGATGCAATCTTTCATAAAATTAAAGAAAATAGTGTTCTTAGTATACAAGGTTGTTCAACTAAACTACAAGATGTGATCAAAGTTGTTTTTGAAACACAAGAACAATGCGATGAGTTTGATAAACTATTCAAAGAATTTTCATATATTCAAACTTATTCATTCGAAGAAAATGGGCATTTCAATGGTCTTATTATGGATAAGAAATAGAAAAGTATATACTTAAAATGGTGCCTACATCCTCGTAGGTACTTTTTTTCTTTTCATCTGCATTGAAAAAGAATAAAATATACAAAAAAAGGAGAATCCTTATGACAGAATTTTATGAACAAGTAAAAGAGAGATTGATGCGCTACGCAAGAATCAATACAGAATCCAATCCACATAGTACAAGTGTTCCTACTACATCTTGTCAGTATGATTTAGCTAGTGTTATTTATGAAGAGCTTCAAAAAATTGGTGCTACAAATGTATATTATGATAAAGATACATGTGTAGTATATGGATCTTTAGAAGCGAATGTAAAAACGGGTAGAGCTATTGGTTTTGTGACACATATGGATACAGCTCCAGATGCGAGTGGTAAAGATGTAAAGCCTTGGGTGTTAGAAAATTATGATGGAAAGGACATATGATGGAAAGGACATTGTTTTAAATGCTGAAAAAGATATTGTGATGTCACTGTCTGTATTTCCAAATCTGAAACAATATATTGGGCAGGATTTGATTTTAACCGATGGTACAACACTACTTGGAGGGGATGATAAGGCAAGTATTGCAGCTGTTATGACACTATTGGAATATTTAGTGAAACATCCAGAAATTAAACATAACTTTATTTCTGTCGCATTTACACCAGATGAAGAAGTAAGTGGACTTGCTAAAGATTTAGATTTAGAACGTTTTAAATCACCCATCGCATATACGCTAGATGGAGATCATTTGGGTTATTATATGGATGAAACATTTAATGCGAGTCTTTCAACGATTGAGATTCATGGTATTTCAGTACATACAGCTACCGCAAAAGGCATTATGAAAAATGCGGTGGATATTGGAAATGCATTCTTAAATAAATTACCGGCATTAGAAAAACCACAATATACCCAAGGAAGAGAAGGCTTTTATCATGTGGTGAGTTTTAATGGAGATTGCGAATATGCCAAGATTGAAATCAATGTTCGTGATCATGATAGTTTACAGTTTGATATTCGAAACAATACATTAAAGATGATTGTGGATATGTTAAATGAAGAGTATGGACAAGGTACTGTAAATATTACACAAAGAATTCAATATCGAAATTTAAAAGAAGTGATCGATCAAGTACCATTTATGATTCCATATTTGAAACAAGCCATTGAAAGTGTAGGATTAACCCCTCAAACAGAACCATTTAGAGGAGGAACCGATGGCTCAGCCTTATCTCATAGAGGACTTCCTTGTCCTAACTTATCAGCGGGATATGAGAATGCGCATGGACGTTTTGAATATGTTCCCATTCAATCGATGGAAAAGAATGTGGAAATCTTATTGAATCTAATTGATATATATGCGAAATGTGACTGTTAAAAAGGTCACATTTTTTGGTTGCGTACAGTTTGAATTTTTAGTATAATACACTCAGTCGCAGAGATGGTGAAATGGCAGACACGCTGTCTTCAGGCGGCAGTGCGAGAGATCGCGTGAGGGTTCAAATCCCTTTCTCTGCACCATATAAATTATGCCGACTTAGCTCAATTGGTAGAGCAACTGACTTGTAATCAGTAGGTTGTGGGTTCAATTCCTATAGTCGGCACCACTTAAACAATATACAGCCTTAATGGCTGTTTTTTATTTTTCTTCTTGTTGTATAATGAATATAAAGAAATATGCATATCAAGGAGAAATAATAATATGAAAGAAGTATTTGAAGTGGGTCTTGATATCATTAAAAAGATACAGGAAACACAGTCTGAAAAATTAGAACAAACCGGTCATTTAGTGGCCAAGGCATTTATGGATGGCCATAAGTTTTTTGTGAGTGGAAGTGGACACTCTCATACAATGGCTGAAGAGATGTATGCTCGTGCAGGTGGCTTAGCTTTTGTGATTCCTATTTTAACGAGTGAACTTACGATGACGGAGCATCCGACAAAGAGTTCACATATTGAAAGACTTAGTGGTTATGCCAAAATCTTAGCAGAGTTATATGGTATATCTTGTGGTGATGTCGTTTTGATCGCATCCAATTCGGGGCGTAACGCCTATCCAATTGAACTTGCACTTGAAGCAAAAAATCGAGGTGCACATGTAGTTGCCATCACAAGTATGAAACATACAACTGCTCAATCTTCTCGTCATTCTTGTGGAAAGAATTTGTACCAAATTGCAGATATTGTCATTGATAATTGTGGAGAAGTTGGAGATTGTGCTTTATCTATTGAAGGATTGGATGCCAAGCTTTGTCCAACATCAAGTATGGCCAATTCTTTTATTGCACAATGCATCAATGTGGCATGTGCAAAATATTTGATCGAACACAATGTAGAAGTACCTATTTTTTCATCTTTAAACTGTGATGGTACGGAAGAAAGAAATGACAAATTATTTAAAAAGTATACGCGTATGTATTAGAATAAGGAGATGAGGTGCTTATGAAGAAAAGAAATTTATGGATATATATATTTGGAATCACAATCATTATTATTGGATTGATTAAATTGGATACATTGATTTCTATGGTATCTCTATTATGGAATGCATGTAGAGTCTTAGTGTTTGGAGCTATGATGGCATTTGTGATCAACTTAGTTATGGCCAAAATTGAAAAGCGTTTGGATTTTATGAAGAAAGGAAAGCGCGCAACGAGTTTACTTCTTTCTTTGATTTTAATTTTTCTTTTTGTGTATTTCTTAATTACACTCGTTGTTCCATCATTAAGCGAAGCAATTGGTGTGATTGTACAGGTATTGCCAAAATATTTTGAGAATGCACAGAAATTCCTTGTGAATCTATTTGAGAACAATCCACAGCTGGCAGATTCTATTGGTAATTTGGATATTGATTGGAAAAATTTGATTCAATCCGGTATTAATGTTCTTTCAACGGGTGTTACCAATGTAGTGGGTACGACATTTAATGTGGTAACCGTTATTGTGAATAGTGTATTTAACTTTGTGTTGATGTTTATCTTCGCAATCTATGTTTTATTAGAAAAAGAAAGATTTGTTCAATTGTATCATCGTTTAACAAAGCTATATCTAAGTGAAACTGTGAAGCGTAGAGTGGATAAATGCTTGCATATTATTAATCAAACATTTAGTGCTTTTATTGGTGGACAATGTATTGAGGCTACCATTTTAGGAACACTATGTACATTGGGTATGATTATATTGCGCATGCCATATCCGGCAATGATTGGAACATTAGTTGGTGTTATTAATATTATTCCGATGATTGGAGCTTATATTGGTGGAGCGATTGGTATGTTTATGGTATTTACTGTAAGTCCTATTATGTCACTTTGGTTCTTATTATATTTATGTATTCTTCAACAAATCGAAAGTAATGTGATTTATCCACATGTTGTTGGAAATTCAGTGGGATTACCAGGAATCTATGTCATGATGACTGTTGTGATTTTTGGATCTTTAGCCGGTATTCCAGGTATGTTTCTAGGAATTCCAACAATGGCAAGTGTGTATAAAATAGGTGTTTTATATCTAAGTCGAAAAGAACGTTTAAAAGAAATGAATGGATGATGAAAAGTCGTCCATTTTTTCTTATATGCATGATATAATGTTGTGGCAAAGGAGATCAGTTATGTTTGATGAAATTCATGAAGAGTGTGGTGTGTTTGGTGCGTATCGCGTAGATAATGCAGCAAGTATTACGTATTATGGTTTGCATTCCTTGCAACATAGAGGGCAGGAAGCAAGTGGTATTGCCGTTTCGGATGGTGAGAATATTACTTTACAAAAAGGTAAAGGGTTGACGGTAGATGTTTTCCAAAAAGAAAAATTAGATTCTATGGTCGGAAGATTGGCTGTTGGGCATGTTCGTTATAGTACAGCTGGTGGTCAGGAAAATGAAAATATTCAGCCAATTGTATCAAAGGGACATAATGGAAGTTTAGCTATCGTTCATAATGGGCAGATTGTAAATGAAAAAGAGCTTCGTATTGAACTTGAAAATGAAGGCGCGATTTTTCAAGGAACAAGTGATAGTGAAATTATTCTTCATTTGATTCAAAAACAAAAGGGCACTTTGAAAGAGCGTGTTATGAAAACCGCAAATCGTATTGAAGGGGCATTTTCTTTCTTAGTTATGAATGAGGATACTATTTATGCGGTTCGTGATCGTCATGGATTAAGACCTTTAAGTTATGCGAAAAGTAAAGATGGCTATGTGATCAGTAGTGAAACATGTGCTTTTGAAGTTATGGGAATCTATGAAAGTGTGGATTTGAAACCAGGAGAAATCGTTGAATTCCATAAGGGCATTGTAAAACATGAATTTTATTCAACAGACACAGATCATCACATGTGTGCTATGGAATATATTTACTTCGCAAGACCAGATAGTGTGGTAGAAGGTATTAACGTACATGCTTTCCGCAAGACCACAGGATCTATTTTGGCTAGAGAAGATAAAGATTTAAAGGCTGACATCGTTATTGGTGTACCAGACTCATCTTTATCGGCTGCCATTGGTTATGCAGAAGAGGCGGGTATTCCATTTGAAACAGGTTTAGTAAAAAATAGATATGTAGGACGTACATTTATTCAACCTACACAAGCCATGCGGGATCGTAGTGTTCGATTAAAACTAAGTCCGGTATCGAGTGTAGTTAAAGGAAAATCAATTGTTATGATTGATGATTCGATTGTACGTGGTACGACTTCAAGAAGAATTGTTCAATTATTAAAAGATGCAGGGGCTACCCAAGTTCATGTTCGTATCGCAAGTCCTGTAATCACAAGTCCATGTTTCTATGGTGTAGATACTTCTACAAAAGATCAATTGATTGGTGCTCGTATGAGTGTAGAAGAACTTCGTGAATATATTTGTGCGGATAGTTTGCGCTTTATGACGGAAGAAGAAATGAAAGAAGCCACGCATGGTGTTGGATTATGTTTGGCATGTTTTAATGGAGAATATTGTACAAAATTGTTCTCATATCAAGAAGAATTGGATAAGTAATATGACTATAAAATGTTTGGCGTTTGATTTAGATGGAACTCTACTTTTAGATGATTCAAAACGAATGGATCCAAGAACGGTGGATTCGATTCAAAGAGCAATGGCACAAGGCGTGCACATTGTGATTGCGTCGGGTCGAGATAAAAATGGATGTAAATTTGTATATGAACCATTGAGATTAGAAGATGGAAATCATTTTTTGGCATTAGTGAATGGACAAGTCGTATATGATTTTGAAAATAAAGAATATGATTTGGATGATGTTTTAACGCCGGAAGATGGAATAAAAATACAGAAAGTATGTAAGGAATTTGGCGTTGAGGGAATCTTTCAATGTGGATATGATTTTTATAGTTACATATCTTCATTGAATCGTGTAAAGAAAAAAGTCAAGAATGCCATTTTGGGTGAGCCTGATGATTATGGCTTGAAGGATGGTAGAGAGAATCGTAATTTTATTGATTTACCTTTTGAAGAAATTCGCTTAACACAAGATATCAATAAAGTGATTATGGTGCATACGCCAAAATTCTTTGAAAAGAATTTTGATGGAATCAAAGCGGCACTTAGTGATTATGATGTGTTATTGGTGGGTCCGGATTGGCTTGAAATTATGCCAAAACACGTAAGTAAGGCAAGTGCATTGTGGAAGATTTGTGATAAATTAGGCATTAGTATGAATGAGGTCATGGCTTTTGGTGATGCACAAAACGATTTGAAGATGCTTCAACAAGTAGGTATTGGTGTAGCTATGGGGAATGCGATGGATGAAGCTAAGTATGCTGCCACTGTCGTTACGGACACAAATATGAATAATGGCATTGGAAAAGCAATCGATGCGTTGCTTGCGGGCAAAGAAATGGACTTACGTAAAGGCTTGTTATAGAATGGAATTAGATAAGGAGGAACCTTGTATGAAAATTGTAAATACAGAAGAATTTAACGCATTAATGAATGAAGATGCAGTTTTAGTCGACTTCTTTGCAACTTGGTGTGGACCATGTAAAATGTTGACACCTGTACTTGAATCAGTCGCAAATAAATTAGATGGAAAAGTGAAAATTGTAAAGGTGGATGTGGATGAAAGTCCAGATTTAGCTCAAAGATTTGGGATTATGTCTGTTCCAACAATGATTCTATTCAAAAAAGGACAACAAGCTGCAGCCTTCTCAGGATATATGCCTGAGGCAATGTTGATGCAAAATATTGAAAGTAAACTATAGGATGATTCGTCATCCTATTTTCTTTAGGGGGAAATATGTATTATATTGCGTATGGAAGTAATTTAAACAAAGAAGAGATGAAGAGTCGTTGTAAAGACGCAAAGTTTGTATCTTTGGCAAGACTTGAAAACTATACACTTACATATCGCGGAAATCCTGGACGAGCTTATCTTACGGTAGATAAGAAAAAAGGAGATTTTGTACGAGTTGCCGTATGGGATGTGAGTGAAAATGATAAGAAGAGTTTAGATGAATATGAAGACTATCCATACTTATATGATTGTTTTGATGAAAAGGTATTATTAGAAAACAATGAAACAATCACGGGCTTTATCTACCAAATGTATAGTCGTTTTCCAATATGTAAACCGAGTGACTCTTATATGGAACGTTGCAAACAAGGCTATCGTGATATGGGTTGGGATGCTTCAATTTTAGATTTTTAATGAATTTTAAAGTTTAGTGTGTCATAATAAGAGGAAAATAAGGGGACTTTAAAATGAAAAATTGGAGATACTTGATTTTAAGTTTAGTTTTATCCTTGTTCATTCATTACTACGTCACAGCTGTTTTAATGGAAATTTTTGGTATGGGATGGTATCCAATTCAATTTGTCGTATGGTGTATTGAACTGGTTGTTATATATGATGCGTTGATGTTTTTTACGAAAAATTGGAATGTAAAACATCGAGTCATGTTTTTCTTTGTATATTATTTATTTTTAATAATTGCCCTATTGATTCGATATGATCAAGGCATTAGTATTATTCAATTGAATCCTTTCGCGTGTCTTAGAGAAATCTATTATGGTTCTTGGACAGAGTGGATCGTATTCGCATTTAATATTGGATACTTTATGTTTATGCCATGGGTGAATGGACTATTTATTTCATCAAACAAAGAAAACTTCATTGTTTCTGTATTCATCGGTTTTCTGTGTGAATTTATGCAGTTGATCTTTCATAGAGGCGTATTTGATTTAGGGGATATTTCTCTATATGTAGTTGGAATCTTGTTGGGGATTTATGTAAAAGAAAAGTACCATGTTCATTTAAAAGAAAAGAGTGAAGTACATGACAATTAAAACAGTTGCGATATTCGGTGCGGGAGCTGTAGGTTCTTATTGTATCTACGGTTTATCAAAGTGCGATATACAATTGAGTGTCATCGCAAAAGATGAGCGAAATGAGAGATTAAAAAAGAATGGTTGTTTAATCAATGGTGTCATTTATCATCCCGAAGTATTAACGCCTGAAGAAGCACATGGAGTAGATCTTCTTATTGTATGTTTAAAATACAATGCGTTGCCAGATGCTTTAGAAGATATTCAACAAATTGTAGATGAACATACTTTAGTCATGTCTTTAATGAATGGTGTGGATAGTGAACAAATTATTGGAAATCAGATTGGTATGCAGCATATGGTGTATTCATTGATTAAAGTTGCAAGTCATAAAGAAGGTAATGGATATGTATTTGATCCAGAAACAACGATTGGAATCGTACTTGAGGAAAATAAGGAAATCGATGAATTGTTGAGTCAAAGTGATTTACATTATCGAATGACTTCATATATTCAGGAAGAAATATGGAGTAAGTTTCATTTAAATGTAACGAAAAACTTACCCCAAGCTATTCTTGGCGCTGGAGTTGGATGTTACTCGGATAGTGATCATGTGAAAGCTATACAGTCTGGATTAAAAGAAGAATTAGAAGCCATAGCCAATGCGAAAGGCATAGATATGTCAAAGGCTGATCCAAGTGCTACACGTGGTAGTGCAGTGCCTAAAACAGCCAGATATTCTACACTACAGGATTTGGATGCCAAAAGGCATACCGAAATTGATATGTTTTCGGGGGCGATAATAAAGATGGGAAAAGAATTAAATATTCCAACGCCTTATAATGAATTTGTGTATCATGTCATCAAGGCTATGGAAGAAAAGAATGATGGTTTGTTTGAGTATAAATAAAGAGAAGTGAGGAATCACTTCTTTTCATTTAGTATATAGAATGTATTTTTACCTTTGCCATGTTGAGAGATTTGACCTTCTTCTTTCATTCTATTTAAAATGCGCCCACAAGTTGTTTGAGAAAGATTGAAGGTATCTTGAACATCTTTACGAGTGAATTGGGTATGTGTTTTTGCAAACTCTAATATTTTGTTTTTAGGACAATCATATACAACTATATCTTCCTGAACTTTATTGTTTTTCTTTTGATAGTTTAGGTTTGGAAGAATAATTTTAAAGGCGTTTTCTGTTGTCACAAATTGAGGCTTGAATTCAGATTCTGAATACGAATCAAGAATCTTTTGAATGCCCGTACCATAAGCTTCAATGAGTTCTAACCGATAAAAGATGTTTGCGAGTTTTGGGTTTCGACAAACAGAAATACCAAGCTGAATGTCTTCTAAAGTGATTCCTTTTAATAAGCCTCCAATGGAAGTAAATTCAATACGATCTGTATATATACGAATGAAGGAACTTGCACTATATGAATATTCACGATGAACAATTAGGTTCAACAAAGCTTCTCTTATAGCTACTTCTGGATAATCTCTTTTATCAATTCTTTTCAATCCTGAAAAGTTGGAATGTTTTTGATTTCTAAAATCAATATAAGAATATACTTCGTGCATTTGTTTGAATAATGAACCGGCAAATTCATTTCGATCTTGAAATTCAATTTGTTTTTCTCCATTAAAAACTGCAACCTTAATAGTGTGTTTACACTGGTCTGATAAAAGTAGTCCTAAATTCGTGTATATACCATCTTGATTTTGAATGCCTAAGTTCTTTTCTTTAAATGGGATGTTTGATTCATCAAATTCAGTCTTAGCAGAAAGAAAAGTTAAGTCTTGTTCTAAAGAACGCATTTGTTCAAAATCTTCTTGAAATATCATAAAATAGCTCCTTTTTACCCATATACTAACCAATCTAACCATTCTAATCAGTAAAGAATTTGTTTTTCTTGTTGTGCATATCCCCCTTCCTGATGATAGTGAACAAGAAAAATTAGATTGACAAAGAATAAAGAAAAAATTATTATAATGATAGGGAGTGGGAATTCCCACATTTAGATTTATATTGGAGGTGTTGATAATGGAAACAATAAAGGATTATGTTGCACATTTGGATAACAAAAAAAGAATTACTCTTAGAGGAGCTACTTATCATTACTACAATGTGAAAGAATATGGAAATGGTTGTATAATTCTTGAACCTCGGGAATTATCAGTGCCAAAGAGCATTTCAGCTAGAACATTGGCAGATATGGATCGTGCGGTAAGTAATTTTAAGTGTGGAGATGTTTCTACGGCTATTGATTTGTCGGATTTTTCAAAGGAATAATAAATGAATTTTAATATACGAATGGGAATTCCTGAAATGCAGGAACTTTGGCAAGATTTGCAACAAAAATATCGTTCTGGTAAGATCAAAAAGAAGGAAGAGCAACTCTATAAAAAATGGGGGAAAGCTTTAAAGTTGTTGTCGGCGGATCCATTTTATCCGAGTCTTCAAACCCATGAAATAGAGCCTTTATCTAGACGTTACGGAATGAAAGTGTGGCAATCTTATTTGGAAAATAAAACAAGTGGTGCAATGAGAATGTATTGGGTTTACGGACCGGATCAGAAAGATATCACGATTATTGGATTGGAGCCACATCCGGAAGATAAGAAAAATGGCGCATACGATAGAATTTCACTGTCGGATTTGTAGAATAAATTTGAATAAGGTACTAAATATGAGTAGTTAGTCTGTGAAAATAGGTTAGCTGCTTTTTTTTAAAAAATTCAGAATGATTCATTTCTAACCATTCTTGTCAATAAGAAAAGAAGTGATGTTACTCACTTCTTCATGTTAGTCTAGATTGTATAATTTCTTGTATTTTTTGATTAAATAATCTGTGTAATAGTCTGGATTGAATGGTTCACCACTTACTTCTTCTACGATTTCAGCCATCGATTTACTTGCGGCATAATGGTGTACATTTTCTTTTAACCAGTCTGTAATCTTTTCAAAATGATTTGTTAGTAGGGCTTCTTTTACATCAAATTGTTTTTCCATTGTTGCATACAATTGTGCAGCATACGCACTACCCAATGCGTATGTTGGGAAGTATCCTAAGTATCCTGTAGACCAGTGCATATCTTGTAAGACACCTTCTTTATAGTTTGTAGGACGAACACCTAAATATTCTTCGTATTTATCGGCCCATAGTTCTGGTAACTTATCATAATCTACATTGCCTTTCGCAATTTCTTTTTCGATTTCATAACGAACCATGATGTGTAATGGGTATGTCAACTCATCGGCTTCTGTACGAATCAAAGCACATTCTGTTTTATTGATCATGCTTACTAACTCGTCAACAGACACGTCCTTAAATTCTGGGAATAAATTTACTAATTGATTATAGTTTGCTTGCCAGAAAGCGTGACTTCTACCAACGTGGTTTTCTAAGAAACGAGATTGCGATTCGTGTGCAGCCGAACCAACAGCTTGTGTAAGCATGGTTCCTTCAAATGCAGGATCCATTTGTAGTCCATAAAGAGCATGTCCATATTCGTGTACAGTTGAAAGGATAGCACTCAAAAATTGGTCTGGATAATAGTGTGTTGTGATACGAGCGTCGTTGCTTGAGAAGAAATCAGTGAATGGGTGTTCTGTGGTTGAAAGGTATACTTTACCGAAATCAACTTTCATGAAATCACAGATTACTTCCATAAATTTTTCTTGGCGATCCAAATCATATGTTTCATGAAGTAAGTCATCATTGATTTGTGGCTTGTTTTGAATTTCATGAATCAATGGAACTAATTTTTCCTTAACATTATTAAAGAATGCATCATATTTTTCTTGTGTCATTCCCTTTTCATAACGATCCAATAATACATCATACGCATTATTTCCATTGAATTTAGGATCATATTCTAAAAGGTGCAAAGTCTCTTTCATGATGGCTTGTAAATGCGGTTTGAAATGTTCATAGTTATCTGCTTCTTTAGCTTCATGCCAAGCAAGTTCACTATCGGCTTTGACTTTGACATAGTTCGCATATACATCACTAGGAATGTTTTCAGATTGAGCTAATGCTTCAAGACGATAATCGACTTCTTTCTTTTCTAAACTTCCTTCTGGCAATGTTTTTGCGTATTCCTTGATCTTTTTGATTGTTTCTGGATCATTTTCAATGATGAATGCTTGTTTAGATAGTCTAGACAACATTTCATTTGAATAAGGAATTCCTTTCTTTGGTGCAATTGTCATTTGTTCAAAATAAATGGTTGAGAATGCCAATGAGAAGGCATCTAATGTTCTTTCGTATTCTTGATAGAATGGTTCAAATTTTAACATGGTTAAATTCCTCCTGCTTGTATTGTAACACAAAGAAAAGAATAGTCATTATATAATGAAAGCGAATTTTCAAAATGGTGATATAATACAGAAAAAAGGAGTAAAGAGTATGGATGCAATTTTTAATCGTACAAGTGTAAGAAAATATAAACAGGAATCTTTAAAAAAAGAAGAGATTGATTTAATTTTAAAGGCAGCATTTAGTGCACCTAGTGCTAGAAATAGTCAGCCTTGGCAGTTTATTGTCGTAGAAAATAAAGATACATTAAAGGATTTAAGTCAAATGACACCCTATGCATCTTTTCTAAAAGATGCAGCTATGGGAATGGTTGTTTGTGCGGATAAAAATAAGAATGATAGTTTGGATTATTGTCAACAAGACTTGGCAGCGGCTACAGAGAATATGTTGGTGGAAGCAAAAAGTTTGGGTATTGGTTCATGCTGGCTGGGTGTGTATCCCAACGAAGAGCGTTATTTGGCAATCAATCAATATTTTAAATTGCCTAAGGGAATTGTTCCGATGTGGATGATTTCATTTGGATATATTGATCAAGAAGAGGTTGTAAAAGATAAGTTTGATTCTTCAAAGGTGCATTATGAAAAGTATTAACATTGTAGAGTGTAAGAATGAAAAGGATTTAAAAGAAGTAGCTATTCTTGCCGAAAAGATTTGGCATGAATTTTTTCCTGGAATCATTTCAGAAGCACAAATTGATTATATGGTAGAAAAGTTTCAGAGTTTTGGTGCCATGCAAGAACAAGTCAAACACCAACAGTATCATTATCATAAGGTATATGAAGGGGATGAACTAGTTGGATATATTGGTTTGCAGAATCAGCCGGATCGTTTATTCTTGTCTAAACTGTATTTAAAGGATTTGGCTAGAGGAAAGCACTATGCATCTAAAATGTTTGAATATGTAAAGAAACAGGCAGAAAAGTATTGTTACTCATCTATTTATTTGACTTGCAACAAATATAATAAGCATAGTCTAGCTGTATATGAGAAGTTTGGTTTTCAATGGATTGATTCTGTACAGACAGATATAGGAAATGGCTTCATCATGGATGATTACATCTTAGAATATCGATTAGGGACATTTTAATAAGTGTCCTTTTTCTAGTTCGAAAATAATTTCTTCGTGATAGGCTACCAAATCATCTAAGTATTTAATCGATATAAATAGTGTCAATAATTCTTTAAGAATCATGCATACCTAATTTACCTTAGATGAATTTGGTAACCTATCATGATTTTTTTTCTTTTGAGACATCTTATATAATTGGGTGATTTATTTTGTGTTTATAAAACAATTTTTTAAAAATTTACCGGATTTAATAATGTTTTCACATTGGACCTTTATAATAAAAATTGGCTACTGGATGTGGTTGGTGGTTGCCTCTTGTTAAGGAGATTTAAAGCCTTGAATCTTGAGTTCCAGGTAAGTAGATCCTTCTATTTTTTTTGCAGGAGGAAAGCTTATGTATATATATCTACATATTGATGTTGCTTTTGTTTTATTTGCCATAGTAGAAATACTAAAAGTAACATTGATTATTATAGAAAAATGCAAAAAGCACTAATCACCACTAGCAATGGAAATAGATTAGTGCTTCAGCATTAACTATATTTCAGAGCAGCCACTGCTTTTCCAGTAGCTTTTCTCTATTTGTATTATACCGATAAAGGAATGGTTATGCAAATTTATTGGATTATTATGGTTTGGATGCTAAACATATCAAAGAATTTGTTGAATCACTAAAATAAGATGGAGCTTGTCTTCATCTTTCTTTTTTTGAAAAAATTTTTAGAATATGATATTGTCAAAGGGTGATTAAAGAGGGATGTTGAATATGGATATGAAGAAGATACAGGAGTTACCAACTCCAGAAGATTTGAAAAAGGAATTTCCTTTGCCTTATAAGGTGCAAAAAATTAAGAAACAAAGAGATCAGGAAATTGAAGATATTTTTACTGGAAAAGATGATCGTTTAATTTTAATTATTGGTCCTTGTAGTGCGGATCGTGAAGATGCGGTTTTAGACTATATGAATCGTTTGGCTGTATTACAAGAAAAAGTTAAAGATAAGATTTTTATGATTCCACGTGTCTACACAAATAAACCTCGTACAAAGGGTGTTGGATATAAGGGGATGTTGCATCAGCCAGATCCTCATTCGAAAGAGGATATGTTGAAGGGAATCATTGCGATTCGTAAACTGCATACAGAGGTTGTAACACAAACTGGTTTTACTTGTGCAGAAGAGATGTTGTATCCAGAAAATCATGCGTATTTATCGGATTTATTAGGATATGTAGCCATCGGTGCAAGAAGCGTTGAAAATCAACAACATCGTATTGTGGCTAGTGGTGTAGGAATTCCAGCGGGAATGAAAAATCCTACTGGTGGAGATCTTACAGTTATGATGAATTCGATTGTAGCGGCTCAAGCCGATCAAAGATTTGTTTATCGTGGCTGGGAAGTACAGACAGATGGAAATCCACTAGCTCATGCGATTTTAAGGGGATATGTGGATAAGTTTAATCATGCACATGCGAATTATCACTATGAAGATTTAATGGAATTGATTCACTTATATGAAAAGTCAGATTTAAAGAATCCGGCATGTATTGTGGATTGTAATCACTCGAATTCAAATAAACAATATTTAGAGCAGATTCGTATTGCCAAGGATGTAATGCATTCTAGAAGTAAATCGGAAGATATCAAAAAGCTAGTGAAGGGCTTAATGATTGAGAGTTATTTAGAGGATGGAAATCAGCCAACAGATGGTAATGTGTATGGAAAATCAATCACAGATCCTTGTCTTGGTTGGGATAAGACAGAACGATTGATTTTAGATTTATATGAGTTGTGCGATTAGGAAGCGTGAAGCTTCCTTTTTTTGTTAGATTTTTGATTTTAAAATAGGAAAAAATTAAATAGTCATTTATAATGAAAATGTCAATATGAGGAGGTCATAATATGAATCAACTTCTTCAAGAGAAAAGAGATGCCGAAAATTTTTTGCGATTAATAGCACCTAAATATGCAGCGGTTTATATTTTAGATCGAAGTACAGATACTTTTCGTGATATTTTAGCTCCAGAAGCATTTCGTGCTTTTGCCAAAGACACAGAAGGTTTATATTCAGATGCGATGCAATTGTATCGTGATCATTATGTAGCTTGTGATTATCAAGAAGTGATTGATCGAGTCTTGGACTATGATTATGTATATAATATTTTAGCTTCTGGAAATCAAGTGAATGTTACGTATCGTAAAAAGGATGGTACCTTGATTCGTCTGAAAATTGATCGGTATTCAGATAATGATGAGAATACTTCTATATGGGTATATACAAACGAAGATAGTGAAGATGCGCTATATGGAGAATTAGGTGAGGCTCGTTATCGTGTTTTGTTTGATGATAATGAAAGGCCAGTAGAGTTTATAGGTAGTGAGAGTCTATCTGAGATGCTTTATGGATTTAAAGGAGAGACACATATTCCATTTTCTATGCTTTGGAATCATATGCATCCTCAAGATATTGATGTTGTTAAAGAAGAGTTTAAAAACATTCATGATACGAGGGATTTAACCGCAACATATGAGGTAGAGTATCGTCTTCAGAATAAAGACAAACAATATCGTTGGTATCGTGCGATTGGAAAGCCTGTTTTAAATGAAAGAGGAAAGATTGTAAGTGTATGTGGATTTCTTATTGATATTCATAAGCATAAGGAAAAAAAACTTCTTCAACAACGTTTTATTTCTGGTTTGAGTCATGAATATGTCACGGTATGGGTAATCAATCATGATTTAACGGTTGAGTTGTATCAACAAACAAAAAAAGGAGATCATATTGCTCAAGATGCAATTGAAAAGTTTGCCAAAGAAAATAATTATCAAAAGAGCATGGAGAAATATGCTTCAGAATATGTTTGTGAAGAAGATCGAGAAGATTTTTTAAGAAATGTGAATTATCGTGTCGTTCGAGAACGAATCAAGACAGAAAAAGTATATACGGTTGTTTTTCAAAGAAAATTTAATGGAAAAATAGATTATTTCCAGACTTGTTTTGCGCAGATTTCAAATGAGACAGATGATTTTGTTTTGGGCTTTAAACTAGTGAATGATATTATCCAACAGGAAAAAGAACGAAATGACCGGTTAGAAGAAGAAAAACAAATTCTAGAAAGTCTAAGCTCTGACTTTACGGCTATCTATTATTTGGAAGTTAACAGTGGTAAATTTGAACCTGTTCATATTCAGGATGAAACCAATGCGAGTGAATTAATAAGAAGTTATTCAGGGTATAAAGATTTTTATGAATATGCTTATCAATATGCGATGCGTTATATTCCTAAGGAGGAGCAGCCTGAGTTTTTATGGTGGTTTTCTCGTGATAATTTAAAATCTTTGTTGAAAACACAAGTGAGGCTTACGCAGAATTATCGTACTTATCCAAATGCGCAGAATCAACAATATTTTGAAACGAAAGTTGTTAAGGTGAGTGAAGATGAAGAGTCGTGTCATGCATTATTGGGTTTTCGTTATATTGATGATATTATCAAAAAAGAAAAAGCGACGCAGAAAAGGTTGCAGAATGCTTTAGAGGAAATAAAGAGGAGTAATGAAACGATTTCTACAATTGCGAAAAGTTATAGTTCGATTTATAAAGTTGATTTTGAAACAGATACATATGAAAGAATTTCAGGAAGTGACATAATTCCTAAAACGGGGTGTGCATCTGAAAAAATGTTTGACGTATGTGAACAAGAGGTTGCACCGGAATATCGAAATATTATCCATCAATTTGCGAATATAGAAACATTAACTTCACGACTTGAAAAAGAAGAAGATGTTTTGGCTGAATATCGAATGGTGGATGGCAATTGGCATAAATTGCGTATTATTGTTTCCAAAAGAGATGCGAATGGAAAAGCGATTCAAGCCATTGCGACAATTCGTTCAATTAGTGAGACAAAGCGTAAAGAATTAAATTTATTCTTTGAAGCAGAACAGGCAAAGCGAGAGGCAAAAATAAAAACGCGATTCTTACAGAGTATGTCTCATGATATGCGTACGCCATTAAATGGTATTGCGGGTATGCTTCATATTGCAGATCAAAATCCAAAGAATTTAGAGCTGCAGAAAATCACAAGAAATAAGATGCATCAATCGTTAAATTATTTGATCTCTTTAGTCAATGATGTTTTGGATATGAATGATTTAGAAAGTGATCATTTTACAGAGGAAGAAGTTGATTTTGATGTTACTAAATTATTGGAAAGCATTAATGTTGATGGACAACAATTGGCACAAGAAAAGAATATTCAATATATTTTGGATTGGTATGAAGGTCAATTGAGTCATTCAAGGTTTAGAGGATATCCAATATATCTTTCACGAATACTATCGATAGTTGTACAAAATGCCGTTAAGTTTACACCAGAAAATGGAGAAATCCATGTATGGATGAATGAGAAATGTTTAGATGATTCGACATCGCTTTTAGAATTTAGATGCAAAGATAATGGTATCGGAATGAGTAAAGATTTTATTCAACATGCCTTTGATTTATTTGCGCAAGAAGATAGTTCTAGTAGATCCACATATCAAGGTACAGGTCTTGGCCTACCTATTGCCAAAAAGCTTGTGGAGTATATGCATGGAAATATTCAATTGGAAAGTGAAAAGGGTATTGGAACTACGGTTTCGATTCAGATTCCTTTTAAGTTGGGAAAGCCAATTGAAAACAAAAATAATAAGCATCAACAAATATCGTTAGAAGGTTTATGTGTGCTTGTGGCAGAAGATAACGATTTGAATATGGAAATCGTTGAATATATGTTAGAACGTAATGGTATTCGGGTTGTATGTGCAAAAGATGGTCAAGAAGTAATAGATTTATTTGAAAAGAGTGAAAAAAAATAAATTTGATTTTATCCTTATGGATATCATGATGCCAAAAATAAATGGTTTAGATGCGACAAGAAAGATTCGTGCATTAAAACGATTGGATGCAAAGACAGTTCCAATCATTGCGATGAGTGCCAATGCATTTGTAGAAGACATAATGAATAGCAAGATAGCAGGTATGAATATGCATTTGGCTAAGCCTTTGGATGAAACAAAGCTGATTGAAGCTTTAAAACAATGTAAAAAGCTAACTATATAAAATTCAAGTATTATTTATGAAAAAGTTTGAAAATATAAAATAACTGGAAATTTATGGCTAGTTTTAAATTGATCTTTGAAAATGTGAATATTGGATTAAATTTAGGCATGACGAAAAGAACTTTTAAAATGCGATTTTTTAAAAGTTCAGATGCATTCAGATGCATTTGTCTTATCTTAATAATGCAGGATCAAATGATTGTCCTGTTTCTAGTAAATGATAAATGATTCTAAGCAGCTTTCTTATGCAGTGACCTTGAGCACAACGGTGTCCTTTACCTTGAGAAATCTTTAGTAGATAGTATTTCTTAATCACAGGATTATTGTTGATTACAGGTAATATGATTTGATATAAAGTTTTCCTAAGATATTTAGATCCTTTCTTAGTTATGGCAGTGTGCTGGGCGTTGTATTGACTCGATTCATAGTGATAGGGTGCTACTCCTGCAAATTTAATGATTTGAGAAGGCTTAGAATAATTGCCAATATCTCCTAATTCGGATAAAATAGAAGTACCAGAGAAATGAGAAATCCCTGGAATGCTTAGGATAGGAGAGTTATTTTTGATCGAGAACTCTTCTATTTTTTTATCTATTTCAGCGATTTGCTCTTTAATAAGCATAATTTGGCTTACCAAGTGTTTGATCTGTATAGTTTCAACTTCTGAAGAGATTCCAATAGAATTCTTAGCACATTCTTTTAACTTTTCAGGAGTCAATGAAATACGATTGCCTCTACCTTTGATTTCAAAACATTTACGAATTG
>ERZ894180.432-NODE-432-length-34600-cov-53.157736_pt1 | contig 34600 bp, 25 predicted proteins | sample MGYA00380278_ERZ894180 | MGnify/ENA primary metagenome ERZ894180 (study PRJEB32331, sample SAMN06328450) | human gut metagenome | biome: human gut microbiome; feature: stool | host: Homo sapiens | collected 2013-02-24 ...
CTATATTTCAATAATTTCAAAGAACTATTTATCCACTTTTACGGGACAGTAGTGATTTCCCTTATAAAAACTGATGACGACGGTTATATGAATCATACCTCAGATTCAGTTCTTTCGTCAGGAGTATTGGGAAATCCTTTCTTTTACTATCCGGCAATAACACCAACAGCTTATCTGGGTTACTTAGAATCAAAATATCACCGTAAGCCATATAATGAATTTGTAGATGGTAAAAAAATCCTTTGTGATTATGTAGCAACCATCAATGAAATTGCAACAATCGAGAATGACGGGAAAATAATCACCGTAAAGTTTCGTCAAAGTGAATCTCAGCTTTTAAAGGAGTATGTATGCTATTACATTTGGCTATTGTCCCAAACTAGTCGATGCTATTTAAACTACATAGAGGCATCAGTTGAGTCTGCTATTGCATTGTACAATAGACAAGTTTAATCTGCGGAGATAAAATAAAAACATTCTTCCAATCACCAGTTGTGTTTGCAGAATAATGTGTTAAAAACAATCTGATACACAGATAAATTATTCTCCAACTGACGGCTTTATCAAAGAAAAAAGTAACTTTGTGGGTAAGAGAATAACAGACTGGTCTTTGGGGACAAAATCAGGATGTGCCATGAATAGACCTGAAATAATACATGAAATGAATAAGTTTTTTCTGATATTATTTGTGTTGACCGCATCTATTTTGTCGGTAGCATTATGGGGATTAATAATCATAACTATACTCAATTTAATCAACTGTTTTACATGGTATGAAAAAGCCCTATATTCATTAGGGATTATAAGCATCGTATTGATGTTCTTTTCTCACGCTTTATTATACCAAATAATGTATGACAATAGGATATACGCATTGTTAATTAAATGGATTAAAGGTCATGACATAACCCCATGGTTTGTATTGACTATCGGAATATGTAACACCTATTTGTTGGATTTATATTACACCAAAAACAAGTATTCAAAATTTGATTTACTTCAGTATCGTGTAAATATTACGGATTCTATTATTGTCATGCTCCCTTTAATAAACATATATATCTATTTTTCCATTGTAAAATCCGGTGCTTTAAAACAAAAGGTTAGCAGACGAGATTTTTTACATCTATATGTTAGAGGAAGACTGATACAACATATTATTCAATCAAATGAATAGCAATCACTTTTACATCGTGAGCTGTGTAACTAAAAACAAATTATCATGATAGAAGATTTGAATACATTAGACAGGATTTTGCAAAATATTAACCATCCGTTTTTACGTAATTCTGAACAGCCAATGTCTAAAGAAGATTTATTAGACATATTGATATCAACTCATTTATATCCACGTAGTGACCTTATAACTTTTTATTCATGGAAAGGAGGAATTAATGGAGCTTCAATATTTAATAACAACTATATAGAATTATGTTCATATGGGTGCTGTATTGATATGAGGTCATCTGTCAGCCTATATTTACTAGATCAAGCAACACAAAAAGATTTAAATCAAGTTTTACCTATTATACAATCTAATTCCGGGGACTTTATAGGTATTGACTTAAATGAGAATAGTTGTAATTCTGGAAAATTATTGGTTTCTTCGCCATCAATAACATTAAGCGATAAATTGATTACAATATATGACTCATTACATTCTTTTGTTAAAACTATACTGAATTGCTATGAACAAAAAGCGTATGTCTTAAACGAATCAGTTTTAGTAGTTGATTATGAAAAGGAAGCTGAAATTTCCGGCATTTTGAATCCTTCTTCAGATTTTTGGAAAGAATAAAATCAGTATTAGATATTATGTCAGTAGATAATTATCAAGTAATAGATTTCATCAGTGAGAAAGATGGCAGAATTGTTCTAACAATCTCTGATCATTTGGAGTGGGATGATAAGTATGAACATATCTATTTATTACAAGAAAAGATCAATGCGTATTTAACGGCAATAGAAACTGGACAAATTGAAAAAAAATATCCATCATCAAAGGGCAGACAAATAGCAATAAGTGTTGCATTGAAATATAAGCCAAATGATACGGGAATGTCGTTTTTATCGAGAGTAAATGATTTCTTATTGAATGATGGATATGAGTTTGAATATTATACTCTCTAACACTTAAAGTGAAATGATGACAAACAAGGAATTATTTAATACGGTGATTAGTCGGCTTGAAACAGAATCTTTTCTCAGCGGATTTAAGTTTAGAAAGCGCGATTCGACGTTTATATGGCAGAATCATGGATTACGTCGCTTTATAGAATTGGATCATTGGAATAAAAACGGATTGCTTATCATTAATCCTATATATATGGTTCGTTTCGATATTCTGCTTAAATGGTTTGAACCATATAGCTTTAAATCTCTGCAAGACCAAAGGGATAATCCGTCTGTGGGCTTTAGTGGTAAGATGCTTGAAAGACAAGATAATTTTACAATATCAGAAGCAGATTTCGACCGTCATTACTTTAAACTTCGTGACACGCTTGCCGAATGTTCGGAAATGGTCTTTTCATCTTACAATTCGCTGCAAGATATGTTTTACCATGAGATTATACCACTATTGAAAGGAAAAAAAACATTGCCTGATGTCGGAGCAGATTGGGCATTCAGGTATCTTACATTAACTCGGATAGTATCACCTCAAGATTATCCTGTTGTCAAGGAATTAGTACTATCACGAATGTATCAAATGGCTGAAAGACATGAACCTAACATCATTGAGTATATTCCACGACTTGATGAAATAATTCAAACCATGGAGTCTTGCTTTCCGCATGTGCGATAATTTTTTGTGTATGAAAAAGAAGAAGATTGCGAAATACATACAAGAAGCCGAAACGCCTATTAAACCTAAGGTCCTTTATGATAAAGTGACTTGGGGCGATATGTTGACTGAAAATGAAAAAACATTTCTAAGGAATGTGTTAGAAGACGAATCGCACTCTAAAGATGAAGGATTAGGTATTGCGATTGAAGCTTTTGCTCTTTCTCACACGGCAACGCGTGAAAATATTACATTGGTAGAGAAGTTCCTGGATGAAGATTTTCATAATGGTATTTTTGCTGGAACTGCTCTGAAAGTATTATGTTACGACTACTATTGGAATCTTGCAAAAGATTATTTATCACTCCTCAAATGGATTCTATTGCGTCAAGAATCCGATGAAGAATTGTTTAGCCGTGCTGCATTAGCCTTAGGTATGTATCTGTCGAACAATAAAGACAAAGAGATATTCTATTTCATATACGATCTATTTCAGCAAGCATTGAATGAATATCATTCCAAATGTGATTGGGAAACAAGGGACAGAGTACGCTCTCTATATGAGGCTTTAAGATATGCCTCGACACCTCATGAAAAGCGTAACGATATTTATTTTGAGATTGAAAAGATGAGGTTTCCAGATAACATAGATAATGAACTTATTCTCCAATATGTAAAATTATGAAACTAACCGATAAACGAATTTGGAAATTTGAAGCAGCCATGTTGCTGTGTGGTGTGGCAACAGTTTGTATAGAAGCATTGAGCTATGGGATAAGCTTGTTTTACCTTATAGGGCAGTTACTTATTTATCCGCTATGCTTCTTTATAGGTGGAGTAGCAACGTGGAAAGTCTCTAAAGCCGGGAAAGTGTGGCAGCTCATAGGGTATAGCATGCTTTTCTCTTTCATTACCTATAATCTCTTTGCCATAGCCCTTTATCCCATATTCGGGATTCCTTTTGCTTCTTTTGCGTATTTGTCGTCGGTTGGTTGCTTTGCGTTGTTCTCGGTTTTACCAGTAGTGATTTGCTGCTATGCGTATAAATGGATGGAAAAATGAAGAAATTCAGAGGACAACATCGATATTACAGAAAATGTAGAATTAACAAATGGTAGAAATGAAGAAGAAGTACAATAATGTAATATTGCTCATTGCATTGGGATTAATAGCCATTATATATATCCTGAGACATAATTTTTTGATAACAACTTATACCTACGCCATTGTTATTGCTGCTATTTCTATTGCAGTAACATTGATAGCTTTTATGTTCAAGGCTACAAGGCAAAAAGATAAAGTGTTATTTGGAATAAAGTCTTTTGTGATGCTGTATATTTCTATGTGGACATTATTCTATTCATATTGTTATGTACAGAAAAGCACAAATGTACAAACAGCTATTGTACCAATAAATGGTTATTATACACGGCGTACAGACGGAGTGTTATTTACATTTCAAGACAAGCACTTTGATAGGAAGGCATTTATACCCAATTATAGTGACAGCTTAATTGACAAATATGTCATTAAGCTAGAGTTAGAGGAAGTAATATCTAATGTATATTACATCAATAAGCTACATGTTATTCCCAAAAACTAAAAAGATAATTGTAATAGAAAGTAGGAGATACTTTCTTTGACTTGTATGATATTTAGTAATATCAGTTTGAAATACATCAAAGTGAGGAATTAATGTCTCCGGAAGAGAATGTACGCAGACGAGATAGGCACCATCATATGAATGAAAAAGTATTTGGTAACTAATTTAAAATTGAATAAATGAAAAGACAACAAGAAACAGTAGGTTCTATAGTGCAAATACATATCAATGATGAATTCTATGTATATGCACAAATACTTCCGCACGGGCTATTGGCTTTTTTTGATTATAAATCCGATACGGAACTGTCTGATTTGAATGTTCTGAAAAATGCCAAAGTTTTATTTATAACGGCAGTATATAAATATGTTATAACCAAAGGAATATGGCTCAAAGTTGGCAAGATCCCTATTCGTGAAGATTTGCAGGTTTTACCTTTACGATTTGTTTATGATAGGATTAGTGAAAAATTCTTCACCTACAACCCTGAAACAGGCGAGACTGCTCCTACCACAATTGATGTTGCTAAAAAATTAGAGCGTGCTGCCGTTTGGGATGATAAACAAATAGAGGAAAGAATCAAAAACCACTATGATGGAGTTCCTTGCAAATGGATGCAGGAAACATTTGAATTATTCAATATGGTTCCTTAAATAGCTATTTACAAATTGGGGAGGTGTATCGTAATGTACGATGCACCTTCTTTTTTGTTCATCACTATACAAATCTGTTCATTTTCTTTAAGCTGCAATCATTTGAGGATTTCTTTGATTATGTATTAATCAGCATCTAAAAACAGCAGCTGTAAGCTCATAAAACAGTATAATCAGCCAGTTCATACCTTCTTTAGTCATTTTTGCACATATCTTTTTTATATTGAAGGCAATGGCAAAGAAGGTAAAGTTCATGGAGAATTTGTCTATTCCAAAATGTCTGAAACGTTTATAGTTCATATTGCTATGTACTAAAAAGCACAAATGTACAAACAGCTATGGAAGCAATAGATGGTTACTATACACGGAGTCTAGACGGAGTGTTATTTACATTTCAAGACAAACACTTTGATAGGAAGGATTTTATACCCAATTATAAAACTCAAATGGACTTTGCGAGGTAATTAAAGTGTTAAAAAACAATCTGATACACAGATAATTTGTTCTCCAACTGACGGCTTTATCAAAGAAAAAAGTAACTTTGTATGTATACAGCCTTTTGAAAGAGGAGTATATGTAAAGGTTTATCCTTGGAGTTTGAAAGTTATAAATAAACAATGATGAATAAAAATAGTAAGAAGAATAAAAAAGCAAATAAATGTTCGAAACCTATCACTATTAAAGAAATGATAGTGATGGGCTATGTTCTATTCTGCTTAGGTATTATAATATATGGTTTATTATTGACTCCTATTTTAAGCTCAATTCTAAAACATCATGGAAATAAATGTAAAGCTATAATAACAGTAAATGAATCTTCATTGATTCACAGATATACATCCAATAATTACCTGTATGAATTTAGTATAGGGGATAAAACTTATACAGGAAATTCATTGATAGAAGTTGGAAATGAGGCACAAATTGGGGATACTATAGAAATATTGTATTTTGAATGTATGCCATATTTTAATAGACCTATATACTTTTGGGAGGACAAGTAATGTTATTCATTAACACAAAAAAGAATATGATGGAATCTATCAATAGATAATGAACTTATTCTCCAATATTTAAAATTATGAAACTAACCGATAAACGATTTTGGAAATTTGAAGCAGCCATGTTGCTGTGTGGTGTGGCAACAGTTTGTGTAGAAGCATTGAACTATGGGATAAGCTTGTTTTTCCTTATAGGGCAGTTACTTATTTATCCACTATGCTTCTGTGTAGGTGGAGTAGCAACATGGAAAGTCTCTAAAGCCGGGAAAGTGTGGCAAACCTTGGAGGAATCTTTTCCCCTGATTTGCTTGCCCGTCTGCTTTGTCTGAAAAAAGCCCTTCTGCCATGTTTTTATCAATCGGAATGTTAAAACTAAACTATTTTCTTGCGGACATTTTTATTTTATCGGCTGAAAAACAGCCGATAAAATAAAAATGGCGGAAAATAGAATGGTTACACTATAAGTAAACCTATCTCTGTTTTTCATTTTGAGACAGCCTCCTAGTCACTCGTACACAAAACGGTATTCATCATTGTAATAAGACGTAGACTCTGAAACATGATTTCCATGTTCATCCTCCTGGTATGAATACAAAGTACACTTGCCAGTAATTACATCCAGATAATTATCTTCCGTAAAGCTATATGCAAAAGGAGCCCATGTATCTTCATGTATCACTTCCGGTTCTCCCGGTTCCGGCATACGATATCCCCAATCCACGACATCTTTCGTTACCAGATTCTTACTACCTTTACCCATCATACGCAACATATAAAGCATGGACACCATGTCATCATATTCATAAGCATGACTGCCGAACAACGGACGAACCACTACATTAAAATCAAAGTAAGGCGTTACATTCGGGTACTCAGTATATGCATAACTCATATAGCTTTCATCCGAGAATTCTCCCTCCGTCGACATCAGGTTGCCATTCTGCCAGTTCAATTGCAGAATAGACCTATCCGAAGCACGTCCCATCCTGCCAAAAGATACTCCCGGATCGATTGACACACTTCCATCTTCCTCATCCCCATCTTCATGGTCACCTGGATAATAGTCATAATCTTCTTGTATCTGCTGAAGATAACCGTCGGAATAAATAAACATCCACAATGTATGCTGCTCAGAAGAAGATTCCTTTTTCTTATACAACTGTGATACATAACCCTCTGAGTTCAATGTAACCACATACGATTCATCCGATTCATATCCGGAAAGTGTTTTCAGGTCAATCCACATCTGGTTTTCCTGATAGGTGAACTGATAGATTCTCTCTGTGAAATATCCCTGCATATCGCCTTGGTAACTAATAGTTTTCAAGGCTGCCAGCTTTCCGTTCTCATTATAAGTGAGTTCCCCAATAGACTTAGTATAGCTGTCCGGATACAAGCTGCTTGAATTTGTAATCTCATAACGAGCCAGACGCTTTTCTTTCGGGGCAGGAGTTTCTCCTGCTTCTGTAGTAGCTTTCTGCTCTACGGTAATGGTTATCACATCGTTACCACAACGAATTTCGATGGTAGCCTTCCGGTCCTTTCCGGTCAGGTTCTCTATCAATGTCAAGGTCAAGGTATATTCACCAGGACCTCCGCTATAGGCACTCAATTCCAGCCATTCCACTTTTCCCGAAGTAGCCTTGGTTGCAGCTTCTGTCGCAACTTCTGTTACTGTGGCTGTCCAGTCGGACAGAGCTGTAAAACTGATTCCACCCTGATTCGTTACCTCATCGGCATAAACCACCTGAGTAGTTTGTGTACCTTCTTTCAAAGTCAGATTTGTGGGAGTCTCATCCTTTTCACTACATCCTGAAACTAAGATTACTCCCCACAGACAAACAACTGACAATAAAAAACTTAACTTGTTTTTCATAATTCCCATTTTTGAATGTTTTCTTTTACAAAGAAAAGTTTTTCATTTAAGGTATACATCACCGGAAACCGTGAATTCCTCCCTCGCAAACCACAAATTTGCCTTATCCATTCTTCCAAACTTCAGGACAAATTCTCTGTTTCACACTGTGAAATACAAAAACCACAGTGTGGGATATATATTTCACAGTGTGGGATACAAATCCCGCAGTGTGAAACAGAAAATAGACAAGCACATTTGAAAGAATATTTCAGGAGAAAAGAAAGAATAGTCCACCTACCCCGTGGATTCTCCATCTTAAAAACAAAAAAGAGGGGTATATGAACCTTGCAACAGTTCATATACCCCCATTTATAGAGATTGTGAATTATCGCCTGTAGTTTACCACACGTTCACACGGTTTTCAGGAGCTACATACAACGGATCAGACGGTGTGATGTGGAAGGCATCGTACCAAGCCTGAATGTGAGGCAACGCTCCGTTTACACGCCATTTACCCAATGAGTGAGGATCTGACTTAGTGTACACACGAATCTGTTCGTCGCGGATGTTACCAGCCCACAAAGTAGCATAAGCCAGGAAGAAACGCTGTTCCGGAGTGAAGCCATCGACTACACCAAGCGGAGCATCCTTAGTTGCATTCTGGAAAGCCAGATAAGCTACGTTCAAACCTCCGTGGTCGGCCAAGTTTTCACCCAGTGTCAGTTCACCGTTAGCCTGCAGGCCCGGCAATACTTCAATCTTGTTGAAGAAATCCACCATTACCTGTGCACGTTCCTTGAAACGGTCAGCATCACCCGGAGCCCACCAGTCGGTCAGGTTTCCGTCTTTGTCGAACTGACGGCCCTGGTCGTCGAATCCATGCGTCATTTCGTGACCGATTACTACACCGATGGCACCATAGTTGGCAGCATCATCAGCTTCCATGTTGAAGAACGGCGGCTGAAGAATAGCAGCAGGGAAACAGATTTCGTTAGTTGACGGATTATAGTAGGCATTGACAGTCTGCGGAGTCATCAGCCATTCATCTTTGTCAACCGGCTTACCAATGCGGCTGTACATATCATTGAATCCCCATTCTGAAGCACGGCATACGTTAGCCCAGTAAGAATCGTTCTTGATTTCCAGCTTAGAATAGTCTTTCCACTTGTCAGGATAACCTACTTTTACATGGAAAGCAGCCAATTTTTCGTGTGCTCTGATTTTGGTGCTGTCGCTCATCCATTCCTGTGCGTCAATACGTTCACCCAAGGCAGTCTGCAGATTCTTCACCAACTTCACCATACGTTCTTTGGCAGCAGCCGGGAAGTATTTTTCCACATACATTTCGCCTACCAGCTCGCCCAACATGCCGTTCACTGAGTTTACAGCACGTTTCCAGCGCGGCTGATTTACCTGGCGTCCTGACAATACCTTGCCATAGAAATCGAAACGGGCAGCTACAAAATCATCACTCAGGCAAGAAGCTGCTGCATCCAGCAGGTTGTATTCCAGATACGATACATGTTTAGACAACGGAAGTGTATTCATCAGGCGAGCGACTTCCTGAATCGGCTCTACCTGTTCTACGTTCAGTTCAGCCGGAACCTGAATACCCAAACCTTTCATATAAGCATCCCAGTCGATTCCGGAAATGGTCTTTTTCAGCTCATCGAAAGACATTTTGTGATAGTTAGCTTCCGGATCACGAAGTTCTGTTGCACTACGTGATACTTTAGCAATGGCAGTTTCGACTTCCATCACATCAGCCACTTTCTGCTGTGCATCTGCTTCAGAGAAACCAGCCAACTGGAACAACTTGCCGATGTAAAGTTTATACTGTTCACGAATATTCTGAGTGATGCTGTCAGTATCCAAATAATATTCCTTTTCACCCAGGTTGATACCACCCTGTCCCATCTGGAAAATGTTGAGCGAGCTGTTCTTCGGGTCAGCATATACATAACTACGGAAATAGGTACCGATACCGATATGAGCCATTTCAGTCATCATTGGCACAATTTCACTCTTGTCTTTCATGCCGGCAATCTTATCGAGCATGGCTTTTACCGGTTCTGCACCCTGTTTGTTCAGGGTTACGCTGTCCATTGCCATGTTATACAAGTCACCGATTTTCTGTGCGGCAGAACCAGCCTGATTATTTTTCTGCGCAGCCAATCCTTCAATCAGTTCGCGCAACTGCTTCTGGCTGTTTTCAAATAGTTCATCAAACGTGCCGTAACGAGAATATTCGGCAGTCAACGGATGTGCATCGTTCCATCCTCCACATGCGTAACGGAAAAAGTCCGTACCGGCAGACACGGTAGTATCCATGTTTGCCAAATCAATGCCAGAAGTGCTTTTCGCTTCCTTCTGTCCGGCGCAGCTTGTCAACATAGCAAATGCCAACGTAGCTACGGCTACATAATTCTTCTTGTTCATAAATGCATTATTTTAATCAAGTCTCTCTTATTTATTTCATTTCTTCCAGTTCCGACAGCAACAGTGTCCATTCCTCCTCTGCCTCCGCAATCAGCTTTTTCAGTTGCTGGTGCTGCTCGTACAGCTTCATATCGGAAGCACCTTCAGGGGTAGCCATCTGTTCCTCCAGTTGTGCCACCTGCTCTTCCAGTTTCTCAATCTTTGCCTCGCAGTCGGCCACCTGCTTCTCCAGCTTGCGGATTTTCTTGTTCAGCTCCTTCTGCGCTTCATACGAAAGTTTGCTTTCACTCTCTACCGGCTCTTCTTTCTTGAGCGAAGCAGTCTGCGGAGATTGGGACAACTGAAGTTCGTTCAGATTCTCCATTTTCTTCTTTTGCAGGAAGTCGTAGATTCCGCCGATATGTTCCTTCACCAGTCCGCCACCAAATTCGTACACCTTGGTCACCAGTCCGTCAAGGAACTCACGGTCGTGAGATACTACGATGACCGTACCGTCGAACTCTTTCACAGCTTCCTTCAGTACATCCTTCGAACGCATATCGAGGTGGTTGGTCGGCTCGTCCAGAATCAGGAAGTTCACCGGCTCCAGAAGCAGCTTAATCATAGCCAGACGACTACGTTCACCTCCTGAAAGCACCTTTACTTTCTTTTCGGAAGCCTCTCCTCCAAACATGAAGGCACCTAAGATGTCTCTAATCTTCAGACGAATGTCTCCTTTTGCTACACGGTCGATAGTATCAAAAACAGTTACGTTTTCATCAAGCAGCTGTGCCTGATTCTGTGCAAAATAGCCAATCTGTACATTGTGTCCGATGGTCAGTTTTCCTTCATAGGGAATCTCGTCCATGATACACTTCACCAGCGTAGACTTACCTTCACCGTTCTTACCAACAAAAGCTACCTTTTCACCCCGATGGATAGTCAGGTTCACATCGTGGAAGACCACATGGTCGCCATACGCTTTCTTCACATTCTCACAAATCACCGGATAGTTACCGGAGCGCATGGAAGGAGGAAACTTCAGGCGAAGTGTAGAAGTATCTTCTTCATCTATTTCAATAGGCACGATTTTCTCCAGCTGCTTGATGCGGCTCTGTACCTGTACAGCCTTCGTAGCCTTATAACGGAAACGTTCGATAAAGTCTTCCGTGTCTTTTATTTCTTTCTGCTGATTTTCGTAAGCACGCAACTGCTGTTCACGGCGTTCCTTACGTAGCACGACAAACTCATCGTAAGCTACCTTGTAATCGTATATCCGTCCGCAGGAAATTTCAATGGTACGGTTGGTCACGTTGTTAATGAATGCCCGGTCGTGACTTACCAGTACTACCGCACCAGAACTCATCTTCAGGAAATTCTCCAGCCACTGGATACTCTCAATGTCCAGGTGGTTGGTCGGCTCGTCGAGCAACAGCACATCGGGACGACGCAACAGAAGTTTCGCTAACTCAATACGCATACGCCATCCTCCGCTGAATTCAGAAGTAGGACGGTCAAAGTCTGTGCGGTTAAATCCTAACCCTGTAAGCGTACGTTCTATCTCTGCACGGTAATTGGTCCCTCCCATCATCAGGAAACGTTCGTTCTCATGGGTAAACCGCTCTATCAGCTCATGGTAGCTTTCAGAATCATAATCCGTACGGTCGGCCAGTTCCTGGTTCATTTTCTCCAGTTTTTCCTGCATCTCAAAAATATGCTCAAAGGCCATCTCGGCCTCAGCCATTACCGTACGTGTATCGCTCAGAATCATGACCTGCGGCAAATAACCGATGGTAATACCTCTTTGTACGGCTACCACTCCCTCTGTGGGCTGCTGCAATCCGGCCAGGATTTTCAGCATAGTCGATTTTCCGGCACCGTTCTTTCCTACCAGTGCAATACGGTCTTTTTTGTTGATAACAAACGATACATCTTCAAATAGCGGAGTAGTTCCGAACTCCACTTTCAGTCCTTCTATTGAAATCATGCGAATTTATTCTTCTACATTACAAAGTGACGGCAAAGTTACAACTTTCCGAGCACAGCAATGACAGACAAGCTGTTAATTTTTCAAAGCATCGGACTCTCCCTCCGATTTACGCTGCAAATACAACTGGTAGGAATTGACTACATTATGCCACACACTGTAGAATCCTGCCGCAACGGCCGTCACAGGAGTGAAGAAAGTGTAGCCCATCCAGATGGCAAATACCGTATTTTTCTGTCCTAAGGCTTGTCCGGAGCTGATGGAATCGCCGTAACGACGTCCTATCTTTTTCCCGAAATAGAACTGTAGGGCACAGCAGACCAAAGAAATGCCTCCCAATCCGGCCTGGTACCAAAAAGACACGTCACTGTGTACAATACTCTTTACCGTTACCCCAATGGCCAACGTCAACGCCACAGCCCACAGATAAAAAGAAAGTTCATGATACTGTCCTAACTTGGCATGTACTTTCGGAAGCAAAGCCCGCAGTAAAATGGCTGCCAGGAACGGACAAAGCAATAAAGGGAACACCTTTCCCAAAATCAGCGCAAACGAACTGCCAAAATTCAGTTCCGGATGCGGGTGTACCAACGGAAGTACCAGCGGAACCAAAATAGCTGCCAGCAAATTGGCTAAAATGGTATAGGTGGTCAGATGTGCTGCATCTCCTCCTAACTTGCGTGTAACCACCGCAGCCGCTGTTGCTGTAGGACAAATCAGGCAAATCATGGCTCCTTCCACCAATATACGGGCTGAGAAATCTGGGAAAATCACCAGGAGTAATCCCAAAAGCAAGAAACTTGCTCCCTGAATCAGCAGCAAACGCCAATGCCAGGCACACAACTTCAAATCGTGTACATTGATTTTACAGAATGTCAGAAAAAGCATCAGGAAAATCAATACCGGCTGTACAATATCGATGGCATGAGCCACAAAGGGCTTGGTAGGTGCAAGAAAAGGGATATTGACATACACAAAATACAGAATGACTCCCATTGCCATGGCTATGGGCAACGTCCAATTTTTACAAAAACGCAGAATATTCATTGTTAATCCACTATGGTGAAACAAACCTGCCAGCGCAGAGTGAAAGAAAAAGGATTTGCAACTCCGGCCATCTACAGGCTACGGTTTGCAAATCCTTTGTATGGTCTTATGCCTCTCACATCTTACAGAAAGAAGCATATCAGATGTGTCAATTACTTACAGTTGCCAGTGCAACGAGGTTTGATTTGTTTGAAGAAATCATTACCCTTGTTGTCTACCAGGATGAATGCCGGGAAGTCTTCTACTTCAATCTTCCAGATAGCTTCCATACCCAGCTCCGGATATTCTACACATTCAATGCTCTTGATATTGTTCTGAGCCAAGATGGCAGCCGGACCACCGATAGAACCCAAATAGAAACCACCGTGTTTCTTGCAGGCATCTGTTACAGCCTGGCTACGGTTACCTTTAGCCAACATAATCATAGAACCACCGTGACTCTGGAACAAGTCTACATACGGGTCCATACGACCGGCAGTAGTCGGGCCCATAGAACCACAAGCCATACCCTGCGGAGTCTTAGCCGGACCAGCATAATAAATAGGATGATCCTTGATATACTGAGGCAGGTCTTCACCACGATCCAGACGTTCTTTCAGTTTGGCATGTGCAATGTCACGACCTACGATGATAGTACCGTTCAAAGACAGACGAGTAGCTACCGGATATTTATCCAGTTCAGCCAGGATTTCCGGCATCGGACGGTTCAAGTCAATCTTCACTGCATTGCCTTCACCAGCCTGACGCAATTCTTCCGGAATCAGTTCGCCCGGATTTGAATCCAGTTTTTCAATCCAGATACCGTCTTTGTTGATTTTACAACGGATGTTACGGTCAGCAGAGCAAGATACGCCCAAACCTACCGGACAAGAAGCACCGTGACGCGGCAAACGGATGATACGTACGTCGTGTGCATAGTATTTACCACCGAACTGAGCACCCAGACCGATGCGGTGCGCTTCTTCCAATACCTGTTTTTCCAGTTCTACATCGCGGAATGCGCGTCCGTATTCGTTACCAGTAGTCGGCAGGTTATCGTAGAAACGAGTAGAAGCCAATTTCACAGTCAACAGGTTCTTTTCAGCTGATGTACCACCAATTACAAATGCAATGTGATAAGGAGGACAAGCTGCAGTTCCCAAAGTCTTCATCTTTTCAACCAGGAACGGAACCAGTGTAGCCGGATTCAAGATGGCTTTTGTTTCCTGATACAAGTAAGTCTTGTTAGCAGAACCACCACCCTTTGTTACGCAAAGGAATTCATACTCCATGCCCTGAGTAGCTTCAATGTCAATCTGAGCCGGCAAGTTGCAGCGAGTATTCACTTCTTCGTACATAGTAAGTGGAGCGTTCTGAGAGTAACGAAGGTTTTCTTCTGTATAAGTCTTGTACACACCCAGAGAAAGCGCTTCTTCATCACAGTAGCCAGTCCAAACCTGCTGTCCTTTTTCACCGTGGATAATTGCTGTACCGGTATCCTGACAGAAAGGAAGTACGCCTTTGGCAGCAACTTCTGCATTGCGCAGGAAAGTCAAAGCTACATACTTGTCGTTGTCGCTTGCTTCCGGGTCAGTCAGAATCTTTGCCACCTGTTCGTTGTGAGAGCGGCGCAACATGAAAGAAACATCGCGGAAAGCCGCATTGGCCATCGCAGTCAAACCTTCTTTTTCGATTTTCAGGATGGGTTTTCCTTCAAACTCGCTTACAGATACATAATCTTTTGTAAGCAAATAGTATTCAGTTGTATCCTTGCCATGTTCAAACATTGGCTGATACTTGAATTCGGGTGTTGCCATAATACATTAAATTAATTATGAGTTATTAGTGGACACAAAGTTACAAAGTATTATTGAAATTTTTCCTTAATTCCTACAAAAAGTTATCTGTAATTCTTCTTACTCTTCTATTGCACGAATCAGGTCCTTTTGCAGTACATCTACTCCGGGGAGTCCCACATAACGTCCCTGCAATTTTCCGTCATGACTGATAATTAGATAAGCAGGAATTCCAGTTACTCCATAAGAAGTACACAAGTACTTCCATTGTGAGTCAGTCAGCCGATAGTGCACTCCCGTCATCTTGGACAGATTTGATTTCCAGATATTTTCAGGGGAAGAAGGTCCCGTCAGATAAATATATACGATGTCTTTTGATGACAGATTTTTCTTCAGAGGTACCATAGACTGCATACTTTTTTTACAAGGACCACACCACGTAGCCCAGAAGTCTATCAAAATGGCACGCCCTTTATGAGGAGCAATAATCTTAGGAAGAATATCCGCTCCTTCTACCTGCGCATCCAGCGAAGCAATCACTGCTTCCTTTACCGACTCCATCCGTTCGGCATTCTGCTGAAGTGCTTCTGCCACAGCTTCCACATACATACGAATTTCTGGGAAATTCACCGTTTTCAGCACCTTCCGGTCATCTGAAGATATAGAAGAGGAAGCAGTAAGCCGACTACAGATGGGTATCACCTGTTCATAGTCAGATTGCAACTTGGAAGCGACCTCCGGACTCTCCATCAAGCCTTTTTCTACGGCACGATAGGCATTCAGTGCAGCAGAAGAAGGGGAACTGGCCAACTCCCAGTTAATAGTCTCAGCGGCCCCGTCAAACCAAGCCTTCTGTTTTTTCTCGTAACGTTTACCCAGCAAACGGGAAGCGGACATACTCAGGCGAGGAAGATTGATATATACTGTCACCTCTTCGTCGGGCACAAGAAACAGCTTCAAGACCGCTTCGTTCAACCGCAATGCCGTCAAAGTTGGTTGCAACAACTCTGTTTCCAAATGAAACGAGCCATCCTGACGGACTTTAATGCTTTGCTTCCATTCCTTAGGGAAAAGACCGTCTTCATATTCCAATTCCGTGAACAATGACATTCTCGGATCATATCCTAAAATATAACCGTTTACTACAGCCTTTCCTACTGCCAGTCCAGGCTCTGGAATTTCATTACTCCGCTCCGGCTTGTCTGTTGTAAGATAATTAGGCACATACACATAAGGTTCTTCCCGACTTAACTGGATACCAAAGATGTTCCATCCCATCTCCGGCTCGATAAAGTCCACTTCATGCACATCCGAAGGAACCGGCGAAAAAGAAAGAGTTATTTCCAAGGTTCCATTCTCTTCGATTACCTCCGGCTCAGTCACTCCATCAATGGAAATACGTTCCGCCTCACGAAGCTGTGCCATCCCTCCATCAGCCCATTTCAATGCTGCTTTTGAAGAAATGACAACCGGAGTTCCCGGCTTACCATACATCACCGCATCGACCTGAGTCTGTTCACTGGTCTGGATAATCCGTTTGAATTCTATCTCCGTCGTATTCGACAAGACGAAACCCGGACATTCCATCACCTTTCTTCTATTGGCCTGCACCTGCAAAACCATGAAGCAAACGCAAAGCAAACATATATATCTGCATATTCTTTCCATACGCAGTACCTCCCATTTTACAATAAATTCTTTACACGTTCTATCAGTTCGTTTCCAAGCTCCGTTTTTACCTTTATATGTTCCAGCACCGCTGTCACAAACGGATTGCTTTCGAACACGCCACGTACTTCTTCAAAGTCGCGCACCTTTTCCTCACTGCTTCCATCTGCCCCGAATCCGGTCATGGAAGTCAACGAGAATTCCTTCTTGGCATCTTCGTACACCATTTTATCCAGTCCCACTACGGCTTCCTGCCACTGACGTACGATAGCTGCGATGTCTGCCGCTGTAATCTTATCAGCCTGCAAGCCATAGAAATCAAGCATTTTTTCATACGCCCACGTCCATTCATACGTATAATAATTGGCGTGCATTTCCGCAAAACGGTCGTGTATCTCATCCACACTGTTCAAACGGTCGCACTCAATATCTTCCATCAGGCGTTCTATCTCACTCTTCGGGGCAATCAGTCCGGAAATATCCACCCATTCTCCAGTTCCAATCGGCGTATCTGGAATCAGGCGAGCACGAATTTCTTCATCAGAAGCAAAACGAATGGCTTCCAGACGCTTGATGACAGAGTTTCCTAAGAATTTATGGATGGCAGTCTCATAAAACTTGATTCCCTTGTTCAGTGCCGAATTCTTAATCTTCGCACTTTGATAAGAGTAAATCTCGGAAGTTTCCCCCGACACACGAGCCAGCTCTTTCAAAATCTGTCGACCAGCCATCATCTTCTGAATGGTGTACGGACTCAACAAGTTATAATTAATCTGGTCCAAACGATTCGGATCTTTCCGCTGGTCACGTTTAGGCCACTTCTGCGCATCACGAATTGTACCTACACTCCGCAAATTGACACCCGGCACCAGATAAGTCGTATTCTTTTCCTCTATCAAATAAGAAAAAGGCAAATTCGAAGTATCCGGATGAGTGACATGACGTCCCATCACCAGCGAGAAGGCACCAATACGGGCTGGCCACAAGATATAAGAATCAGAAGTGGTCTTAGCACCTCGTTCCAATGCCCCCTGATGAATCGGCCCTAACTTATACATGTGGTTACTCTGGTTAGAACCTGAGCCTGCATTCATGAACGAAAACATGCCGGCAATGAGTAACGTAGACTTATGGTGCGTTACGGTAAAGGGTCCGGCAAAAATAGCACAAGCCTCTCCATTTTCCTCCTGACAATTACTGAAGAACAATGAATCAGAAGCCGAATAGGTATGCCCCAAATGACAAGCCTGCCCCACGAAACAACGTGTAAGCATCGTGCCATCTTCTACGTGTGAGCCACTTGAGATGATAAAATCATCACAAATCACTCCGTACCCAATATGCACCGGTGCATGCTCATTACTATTGATGCTTCCATTCTTCAAACGACCGGTTCCTTCAATCTGGCAATAATCCCCAATCCGTACATTCTTGATGTAACCGGCATTCACTATCATTACATGACTCCCGATAGTCCCTGTATCTGACGCATGTGACTCTGCATAAGACTCAATAATCTTTCGCATTTTGTCTATCAGCACCGGGCGATGGCGGTAAAGTGCCATAATATAAGCCTGATGAGCAGAAAGACGGTCATGAATAATTACCTCACGTCCACCGGTTTCATTCAGAACTGAAACTTCCACTCCATTTCCAAAACGGCTATGGCAATCTACCAAAATAATGTCTACATTCTCGATAAACGTATCATGCCCTATCTCATAGTTAGCTATATAATTCTTTACATTCTCAATGTAACAATTGTCACCCACCGTTACATTGTGTAAAGTAGCATAATACACACCAGAATGCTTAGTCATTCCACCAGCCAAGGTAAACTCCTTTTCAAAGACGCCCAGCCGCACTTTTCCTGAGAAACGGGCGTGATGAATATAATCTGTACGAAAATTATCAGCTACTTCAACTCCACTCCAGTCGGAAGCAATACAATATTGCGCCTCCAGTCGTGCGATTTCTTCTCTTGTCAGTAAACGATAGTGTTGTGTCATATTTTTGTCGTTATTCTTCGTCGTATGTCTGATATAAAAAATCATTGTAAGGATACTTCTGCACATGCAGTTCCTTTACCTTTTTATATAATAAATCACGGAACTGATCAATATTAGTCTTTTCACGTGCGGAAATGAAGATACAATTATCATTCAGTTTCGCCATCCAAGTATGCATCAGTTCCTCCAGCGTGATATTTTCTTTCGTCTTCGGAGTCAGGTCATCTTCTGCCTTTTCTACATACGTATAGGCATCTACCTTATTAAATACAATCATGCCAGGCTTTCCACCCGCACCCAAATCAGCAATTGTTTTCTCTACCACCTGAATCTGCTCTTCAAAATCGGGATGTGAAATATCAACTACGTGTACCAGCAAATCCGCCTCACGCACCTCGTCCAGCGTAGACTTAAACGAATCGACCAAGTCAGTCGGTAATTTCCGGATAAACCCTACCGTATCCGAAAGCAAGAAAGGTAAATTTTCGATAATGACTTTACGTACGGTAGTATCGAGCGTAGCAAACAATTTGTTTTCCGCAAAGACCTCACTCTTGGCCAGCAGGTTCATCAAGGTCGATTTACCCACGTTGGTATATCCCACCAGGGCCACACGAATCATGCGTCCACGGTTCTTGCGCTGAGTAGACTTCTGCGTATCAATTTCAGCCAAACGCTGCTTCAGCAAAGCCATACGGTTCAAGATGATACGGCGGTCCATTTCCAACTGAGTTTCACCCGGGCCACGCAAACCTACAGAACCTTTACCACCTCCGGCACCGGAACCACCACCCTGACGTTCCAAGTGCGTCCACAAACGCTGCAAACGCGGAAGCATGTACTTATACTGTGCCAGTTCCACCTGCGTCTTGGCATTGGCTGTCTGCGCACGCATCGCAAAAATATCCAGAATCAGTGAAGTACGGTCCAGAATCTTCACTTTCAGTTCATTCTCAATGTTACGGATTTGCTTGGCCGAAAGTTCATCATCGAAAATCACCATCCCGATTTCCGTCTCCTCGCTCTCATTCTGCAACTCCAGGTATTCTTTCACCTCTTGCAACTTACCTTTACCTACATAAGTCACCGAGTTCGGCGTATCCAGTTTCTGTGTAAAACGTTTTACTACCTCTGCCCCAGCCGTCTCAGCGAGGAAAGCCAGCTCATCCAAATATTCATTGGTCTTACGTTCATTCTGAGTCTGGGTTATCAAACCCACCAGCACAGCTTTTTCAGTCTGTGCTTCTGATATTACAAATTCTTTCATTCAGTGTAAATCTAATTTCTATACGGCACAAATATAAGCAAAAAGAGCGCATCTCTTTACAGATACGCTCTTTTATTTCTTTCTTATTTATTCAAATCCGGATTCATCAATTCTTCGCTTTGTGGAATCGGCCAGACATATCCGCTACTTTGCGGAGTAATCTGTGTTTTCCGTTCAAAGTTTGCCCCACGACGCAACACATCAATGCCTCGCATCGCCTCACCAATAAACTCCAGACGACGCTCGTTGTAAACTGCCATCTTCAAATCTTCACCAGACAAATGATCAATATCCAGCTGATTGCTTGTCTCCGGTAATGAACGGAATCTCACCTGTTTCAAACATTCTCTGGCAAGCTTTTCATTTTCAGTTCCACCCAAATTTACATAACATTCGGCCAAGTTCAACAATGTTTCCGCATAACGGAAAATCGGTGCCCAATCCAGTTTCTGTGCAGCATCCGTAAACTTCAGCAGCTGATTCTTTTCATTTTTCATCTGTACACGAGCATCATCAGCTGAATTGTAATTCGGCTTGCCCATGATACCGTTTTCCACGTCTACCCACAGAATTGTATTCTTAGCGTAATAATATTCTGCCAATCCTTGCTGGGTATTCGGGCGGTTTGTTTCCTTCATTGGCAAAGAGAATATGGTTTCATCCGTATAATAAGGAGCCTTGAACATATCTCCAAACTTCGGAGTCAGTTCGTAGCCTGTCACCAGCTTACCTGCTTTTACCGCCTCTGTCCAGTTATTCATGGACATATACACGCGCATCTTCAACATATTGGCAGCCGCCTGTGTAGCACGAGTTACAGTCGGTTCATCTGCTTTTGCTTTTACCGGCAACGCACTGATATTCTCCAAATCCGAAAGAATTTGTTCGTAAACCTCCTTCACTGTAGCACGTTTCAACGCATTGTGCTCACCGTTCTTTTCCGGAGTCAAACGTAAAGGCACTGATTTCGCATCCGGATTAATTACGTAGGGCGTAGCATACAGATTATTCAAATAGTAATAAGCAAATGCACGCACAAACTTTGCCTCCGCTTTATACTGCTCATACTTTTCTCCGGCAGTAGTTTTAGCGCCTTCCAACTCATCCAGGAAAATATTGACACGGTTAATGGCGGCGTATGCCATGCTCCAGGTCACCGTATTTTCTGCATCTGTTTTGCCCACATTAAACTTATAAGTATTGGCCAGCGTAATCAAGTTCGGGTCAGAATTTACAATATCTTCTCCACGGTTATCAAACACCAGATAGGTTTTTCCTCCCATGAAAGAATCCGATGCATCATTTTTTATCGAACCGTACAAGCCTAATACAGCTGCTTCCAAACGATTTGCATCATTATAAATATCTCCCGGCTCAATGTACAAAGGTGGTTCCTGATCCAAGAAACTGCTGCTGCAACTACTCAACGTAGTTCCAGCCATCAATATAGCATATACAATATATTTTTTCATTCGAATCTGCTTTTAAAATTCAACAATTAAAACGCCAAGTTCACACCAAATGTGTATGTACGTGCCTGTGGCAAGGTATTTTTATCCGTACCCGGAGCCAGAGTAGCATTAGTCGTATTCGACATTACCTCTGGATCCATACCAGAATACCCCGTAATTACGAACAAGTTCTGCACCTGTGCATATACACGCAACTTGCTGATACCGATGGCGCTCGCCCAGTTCTTCGTATTGAAAGTATAACCCAGTGAGATATTCTTCAAACGCAAGTAATCACCTTTTTCCACCCACTCGCTGATAGGCATGGCTGAACCATTAGAATAGTTATCGCCATACACTGGTTTCGGGAACATGGCATTCTTTCTCTCCGGCGTCCAGTAATTCTGAAGCACTTCCTTCGAGTTATTCCAATAACGCATGTCACTTACCGTCGCCTTTGTACCATTATAAATATAGTTTCCACCCGAGAACTGGAAGAACAAAGACAAGTCAAAATTCTTGTAAGAGAAGTTATTACTCCATCCACCGTACCAAGTAGGCAACGTATTGCCACAAATTACCGGTTTCAGACTACCCTCATAAGGTGTTCCATCTTCAAGAATCCATTTTGCCTCTGAGGCATGATTATACAGCACACGTTCTCCATTTTCTCCATAGAACACACGGAACCCGGTTTCCGGATCTACTCCACCTGTCGGTGTCAGATACAACTGACCGATAGATTTGCCAGGTACTGTGATATTTGTAATTTCCAATCCACTGGCATCACCTTTGATAATATTATCCAAACCGTTAGCCAGAGATACAACCTTATTACGAGTAGTCGTAATATTAAAACTTGTATTCCATTTGAATGCACCGTCACGCAAAATATCCGCAGAAATCGTCAACTCTATACCTGAGTTCGTCATCTTTCCGGCATTGGTTGTCAGGATATTTCCAGGAAGACCTTTCGAAGGAGCCTGTGGCACATCCAAAATCAAGTCTGAAGATTTCGTATAGAAATAATCAAAATCAATATCGATACGATCAAGTACACGTGCACTGAAACCTACGTCATACTTTTCTGAAGATTCCCATTTCAAATTCGGGTCAGCAATCTTGCTCAGACGATAACTTCCCTGAGAACCATAATAATAAGGAGAATAGTACGAGCGTGAAGCGTAATCATCAATATTCGTATTACCCACTACACCATAGCTACCCTTAATCTTAAAGTCTTCAATCACATGCTTGAGCGGTTCAAAGAAAGCTTCTTCCGACACACGCCATGCAGCCGAAACACCTCCGAAGTTACCCCAGCGGTTATCCTTGCTCAATGCAGAAAGGCCATCACGACGGAAATTGATAGAGAACATGTATTTCGATGCAAAGTCATAGTTGATACGTCCAAAATACGAAACCATAGAGCTCTTGGAAATACTGCCCGAAGCTGTTGCATTGGCAAAAGTTCCCTGGAAGTTCGTAAACTTATCATCCTGCAATTCTGTACGAGAAGCATCCCATTCATTGTAGCTGCTTTCAGTAGCTTCCATACCCACCAGGAAGTTGAAATGATGACGATTAGCCGTAAAATCATACGTAGCCGTATTCGTCCAGGTCCAGATACTGCTATGTACTGCCGCATTGAACGCATATCCACCTTTATTTACTCCATCTCCATGATTAGGTGACCAGAAGCGAGAGTTTTCGATACGTGCATCATCAATATTATACTGGGTTTTCAATGTAAGACCTTTCACAGGAGTAACTTCTGCAAAGAAGCTGCTCAAAATACGGTTTACATCCACATTGGTCTTATTACCCAACTCCACCAATGCCACCGGATTCGAGAATGTATTCATTATCGCATTAGGTCCATAACCCAACACACCTAACGAATAATCATAATAACCTTTTCCATTTTCATCATAGATAGGCATATTCGGAGAGTTAGCCAGCGCCATACGCGGGAAACCACCTACTGCAAAGCTTGAACCGTTACGTGCCGCATCTACCTGCGATGTAGAACTTACGTTCACGCTCGAGTTCATACCAATCTTCAGCCAGTCTGTCACGTTAGCCACAATGTTAGCCTTACCACCCAGACGTTTATAGTTATCGCCCACTACAATACCTTTCTGCGTATTGTAATTAGCCGACATATAATATTTCACTTTTTCCGTTCCACCACTTACGGCTACAGTCTGATCTTGTGTAAACCCATTCTGAAAAATAGCGTCTGCCCAATTAGAGTCTACTCCCGGCATCAAGTTAAACGCCTTATCACCATAAGCAGGATTAGCTATGAATGTCCTATCCATAGCAGCCAGTTCTGCTGCAACATCTGTTCCGTATGCATTACAAACCGCCATATTCTTGAAGTCTACATACTCCTGTGCATTCATCATATCAATAAACTTCGTCCGGTTAGAGAAACCGACAGAAGCATCATAAGTTACTTTTGCTTTTCCGCTGCTTCCCTGCTTGGTAGTAATCAGCACGACCCCGTTTGCCGCACGTGAACCATACAAAGCTGCTGCTGCCGCATCCTTCAACACGTCAATAGAAAGAATATCGGCCGGATTAATGTCTGCCAACGCATTGGCATTACCCAATCCTCCACCCAAATCACCCGACTGAATCGGCATTCCATCCACTACGTACAAAGGAGAAGTACCCGAAGTAATAGAGTTTACACCACGGATATGTACCACAGGAGCCTGACCTACTCCTCCAGAAGGAGTCGTTACATTCAAACCTGAAGCACGTCCCTGCATCATCTGGTCCAAACTTGTATTAGGCACGTCCTTTAACGCATCGTTACGGATTGAAGCTACTGAAGCAGTCACCGTACGTGCGCTCTGCGTACCATACGCCACAACCACCACTTCTTCCAAAGCCTGTGCATCCGATTTCAACACTACGTTTACCACCGGTTTTACAGCTACTTCCTGGCTCTGCAAGCCGATAAAAGAAACTACTAAAGTTTTTGCCGAAGCCGGCACACCAGAAATTGTAAAGTTTCCATCAATGTCAGTCACTGTCCCTACAGTAGTACCTTTTACCAACACCGATGCGCCCACTACCGGCAATCCGTCTTCTTCCGACATTACATTACCGGTCACTTGAGAAACTTGGGCGTTTGACAGACCAATCCCTATCAGAAGAATGGCCATGAACAACGTCATTCTTTGTTTCATAAAATCTCTCTTTTAATTTAGTTAAGTTAGTCTAATACATTTATCACAAACGGGGCGCAAATGTAAGAAAATAAAGAGAATTTATAAAACAGCGGGCAATTTTACACTAAATTTTATTTATAAGGAGCAAAACGATATTAAAAGAGACAAACAGATGGTTTTTAGGAACTTGCTTCCACTTTTCCAAGTGTATAAAAAGTGAATACAAATAAAATAAAATTGCATTTATTTTGTATTATTAAGAAGTTCATTCTAATAAAAAGACCAGTTTTTAAGTGAATAAGACGAAAAAAGAGGAAAATGACTCTCTTCTTGATAGAAACAATCATCTTCCTCTTTTTTATTTAAAACTACTATAAAATCAGGTTATTTGTAATCTATAGCAGAGTTGTAATCAGTTTCACGTCCCGGAAGAATCCATTTCCAGAATGTAGATACGTATGCACCATCTTTAAAGCCATATGTACCAGCCACATAAGAACTGAAGTTACCGTTTTGTGCAACACTAGGACGTGATATTTCCTCACCCCAGCGTTTATGATCAAACCAGTCAAATCCTTCACCCCACAATTCCAAGGCACGATACTTTTTGATTTCTTCCAACAACGCATTTCCTGTTTTCGTACAAGTATAATTTACATCACGTCCTGAAAGCTTGTTCAATGCAATAAGTGCATCTTGAGACTGTTTTCCAGTTGCATCCTTATAATATGCAGCTTCAGCCTGAATTAAAAGAAGCTCAGAATTACGGATAATAGGCTGACAGCCAACTGCCGGCTGACCTGTTGCCTGGAATTTCAAACTAGCATATGCAAAATTCTGCTCCACTGCATTAGGTACAGTTGCTTTCACATATGCATTCGCCCGATTATAAGTTTCCAATGTAGCAAAGGCTCCTGTTGTCCTACCATCTGCCACATCAACAACATCCTTAAAACTTTCACCTTCACCCAAGAATGTTTTCTCAGTCAAGAACAAGCCTTTGCGAATGTCTGTATCCGGGAATTGTTCAACAAATGAGCGATTGATACAAACGTTTATACCCTGCTGTGCATAATAACCATTGCAAGCCATGAACAACTGCCACCCAAAATACCAAATAGTTTCTGAAGTATCATTATATACTCCCCAAACCCATTCATCATTTGGTGTAGCAAAACCTGAATAATAGTTATTATTATCCATCAAGATATAACTATCTCCCAAAGCCAGTTTAGCTTCTGACAAAGCTTTATCATAATCTTGCTTATTCAAGGCAGCACGAGCATAAATACTATGAGCAACGGTTTCATCCGGATAACTTACAGTAGATGATGCATCACTGTACACTTCATTGCGAGACAATCCAGAACTCTGATACAGACGAATCGCTTCATCCAAATCTTTATAAATCTGTTCATAAGTTTGAGCCATTGTAGACAAGGGCATGTCTGTTTCCTCTCCTGCGTTTACAACTTCTTTCAAACGCAATACAATTCCACTGTTAGCTCCATTATTGCTTAGATGCCATGGATCACAATAAATTTCCACCAGACGCATAAATGAATAAGCACGGAAAGTTAAAGCTTCAGCCTTCAAGAAGTCTTTTTCTTCTTGTGTACCCTCTGCAGCATCAATTCTTCCAATTACCGCATTAGCTCCACTCACCAACATATAATAATAATACCATGGATAAGAATCGTAGACACTGGAATTGCTCTGTGTAATTGTAGACTCACCGTTCATCAGAGGAGACCACCCTGGAGCCATGTACGGAAAGAAAAATGTTTCGCCCGGATATTCTCCGTAAAGCAATTTCATTGTACCTTCCCCGTTAAAACTTTGTCCATAATAACTATGCTGCTGAACCATGGTACGACAAAGTCCATTGATTGCCAAACGCGCATTAGACGTTGTAGCAAAAAGAGTATTTCCCTCAGTAGCCTGGGTAGAATTGGTTTCCAGCCAACTGTCTGAACAAGAAGTCAGTCCGGCCAGTCCTATTCCCATAGCCAATATATATGTAGTAATATGTTTCATAAAATAGTTTGTTTAAAAATTCAAGTTAAGACCTAATGTATAAACTCGTGCTCCCACAAATGTATTATCTTGCATTCCATTGAAACTATACTGTGGGTTCAAACCTTTACGTGAAGTAAAGATAGCGGCATTTTCGATTGTTCCATAAACACTTATTCCTCCCAAACCTAACTTATGTACAAAATTGCGAGGCAAATTGTAGCTCAAGTTAATGTTTTTGATCGTAAAGTAAGAAGCACTGGTCAGCCATCTTGAACTGAGTCCATAAGATGTGGAAGCTAAAGAAGAAAGGTCAAACTGAGGAGTTCCATTCGGATCCAATCGATTAGGAGAATCTTCTGTCATTCCTTCTGGTACTTGTGTCCAGCCTTTCATTACATCTTTATGCAAAGCACTCGCTCCATTAGAAGTTGTATACATCAATGAAGAATAGTTGGTATCGTATACTTTTCCTCCGAGTGAATATGTACACAATACAGATAAGGTCAAGTCTTTCCAGCTCAATGAAGTGTTAATACTTCCATACAAATCAGGTAGAGCAGAACCTTGCCATTCGCGGGCTGCATATGAAGTATTGTACACATAATTTTTATCATTAATTGTAATATACTCACCTCTTGACTTTAATGCATTCACTGTTGCTTCACCCAATTCCGGATTTGCATTATATAATGCACGTCCATTCATTTGGTCTACACCGGCATAAGTATAAGTATAGAACTCATATACACTATGTCCTTCAGAATAATTCTGTACACCATTCAAGATATCCTTTCCTTCTGGAAGTTTAGTGATTTCATTATGAATAGTGGTCAGATTTAAACCAATATTCCATTTCCAGTCTTTAGTACGAATAGCATCCACATCCATTGCTACTTCAAGTCCTGTATTACGTACATTTCCGATATTAGCAAAATATTGCGACATACCTGTCGGTGAAGAGCTGGCATACCAGTCTGTTGCTCCAGCTGACAGCGGATTATAGACGGTAAACAGCAAATCTTTTGAAGTCTTGTTAAAGAAGTCAACAGAGAAATTGAAACGATCAAACAAGCGACCTTCCAACGCGATATCGAATGAACCTGAAGTTTCCCATTTTAAATTTGCATTAGGTATCTGCATCTTATAGAATGCTCCAATTCCTGCATTTACATCAGAATAATACAGTTCTTTATATGCATAATGGTTAACTCCAGCGTCGTTTCCAACTTCACCATAAGAAGCACGTAATTTCAAACTGTTAACCCAGTCTATATTCTTCATAAATTTCTCATCTGATATCATCCAGCTGGCACCTACAGACCAGAAATTACCCCATGGACTAGAGAAACGAGAAGAACCATCTCTACGGAATGACGCGTCAAAGAAATACTTTTGTGCATAATTATAACGGATACGTGACAAATAACTTTCTGTTGTATACACATTTTCATAGCCATCCATTGATGTCATCTTTGCAAAATTGGCCATCTCAGTATTACCAGAAACTTTCATTTGTTCTTTCATCATGTAATCCCAGTTAACCTGGTTCTTAAATGATTCATGACCTAACAACACGTCTACATGGTGACGGTCAAAATCATGTGCCCAATATAATTCCTGAGCAAATCTATATTCAAACAAACGAGTGTTCTCAACAGCCATACGCCCACCGTTAGCAGCACCATCACCACAGTTCGGGTTATCAAACTGTTTACTCTTTTCATTATAAGTAAACAAGTTTCCTCTTACTGTAGCAGAAAAGTCTTTGAGGAATTTTACAGTACCATATACCTGACCGTTAAGTGTATTACGATTCTTACGGTTTATATTATTCTGAAGTTCGTAAAGAATATTACGTCCACTTAAATAATCATAGTTATTGATATCATAAACAGGAGCGCCATTTTCATCTGTCACGACGCTTCCATCTTCATTATGTTCATAATATGGATATACGGGAGCCATCATATCTCCTGTATAAAATGGATTTGCATAATATGAACTTGAAGCTTGTCCCTGGAAATTAGACACAGAAGAAGCTCCACTTAATGTGATTCCAGTAGTAAGCCATTTGGTAGGTCTGAAGTTTGCATTTAAACGAGCAGTCAAACGGTCAAAGTCGGATGCTATGATATATCCTTTTTCATTCAAGTAACCAAAAGATGCAAACACGTCATATTTTTCACCTGCTGCATCTGCACTCACACCATATTCTTGACGATAACCAGTACGCTGCAATGCATCTGTCCAATCCAAATCAGAGTATCCTGGAAGAATATTGGCAACCAACTTACCATTGGCATCAAACATGTCAGCACCATTCTTATCAAAAATTTTCGTTCTAACCACACTAGAGTTCAAAGTGCTGGCAGCAGCAACCAAAGCATCAGCAGGAGCAAGCCCAGCATCTTTCTGATAAAAACTGCTCCAGCCCTGTAACATTGTTTCCATCCAGTCTTTAGCTCCCAGCTTGTCATACTGAGGAATAGCACGAGTGTACACACCTTGTTTTACATTCATGCGCAGGTTCAGCTTATTACTTTTTCCTTTCTTTGTTGTAATAAGCACAACACCATTTGCAGCCTTATTACCATAAAGAGCAGCTGAAGAAGCATCTTTCAAAACAGACATTGACTCAATATCTTGCGGATTGATGTCGTTCAAATTGCCACTGTACGGGCTTCCATCAACAACAATCAGAGGCTCATTAGAACCATTTATAGAGCCAAAACCACGAATACGAATACTGGTTTTATCACTTCCTGGTTCACCATAAGAGTTATTAACCTGAATACCCGGAGCTGCACCTTCCAAAGCATTAGTCGCTTGAGTAACTGGACGCAATTCCATTTCTTTTGCATCGAGCGAGGCTACAGCACCTGTTAATGACTGTTTACTTGCAGTACCATAAGCTACTACAACAACTTCCTCTAATGCATGAGAATCAGCATGTAACACAACATTTACATTTGGCTTAATCTTCACTTCCTGCGATTGCATTCCGATGAAAGAAATGACCAAAGTTCCGGCGGAACTATAAAGTATTATAAATTGTTGATTTATAAATAAATAGAAATTATTCAATTAAATAAGATTTGTAAATCAAGATAGCTTGTAAACTGATATTCTATACGGATTTTCTACCAAGATTATACTCTGAATAAGTCATTTTTATATAATTAGATGAATATATTAGCTCAAAACGAATTTATTGAGTCATACAAGACAAATAAAATTCCATACATTATTCAGTAAACGCGTTTTCATTTGTCAATAAAATATGTTTTCCTGCCTTATATTGTTTTAAGAGTATGAAATTTCTTATTTTACAACTATATATATTGAGCCACTTATATATTAAGTAGTTTAAAGAAAATGTCTTATAATAAAATAGAGAGCATACTAAGAAAAAAACTTACCCAAGAATACGCTACGCAACTTGGGTAAGTTTCCTATAATAATTCTCGGAATTTATAAATAAGAAGACAATGCTTTTTGCTTCTATATATTATAAATTCAAGAAAAACTTCTCAATCTATTAATATGAGGGATTCTGTTTAATCTGAGGATTAGCATCAATTTCCGCCTGAGGGATAGGCATAATAGTTCTATAATCATTCCAGTTTACGGTTATCAAATCTTCTCCATTTAAGAAATGTGTTCCTCCTTTTCTTTCAACAGTATCTCCAACACGTAAAATGTCATATAGTCTATGACCTTCCATCACTAGTTCTTTTCTGCGTTCTTTCTTGATTAAGTCAATAGTTGCTGTAATTTTAGTGTTGTTAGGGTTCGCACGATGTCGTATTTGATATAGGTATTCATCGGCTAGTTTTTGGTCGGGAGTATTTTTTCTTAATGCAGCTTCTGCTCCAATCAAATAAATGTCAGACAAGCGGATAACCCGGATGTTGTTGACAATTACGTTACCATCAAGCCCCGGGTATTTATTTATAACCCGTTTTTTACCTTCTTTATCATTAATTAGTAGTCCCAATCGTACGTCTGAAGGATCTTCATTTAATAAGTTTAAAAAATCTGTAGTAGCTACCATTGCTCCATATGAACTTGGTGCAACAACGGCTCCAATAAGTTCTCTAGATCCACTATACATTGTAGAGGATAAGTCTAAATCAAAGATTGACTCGCTATTTTCACGTTTTCCCCACATTTCAATATATTCAGAATTAGGAACCAAAGTGTATCCACTATGTTCAACGACATCTTTGGCATAATTATAAGCCTCATCATAATTTCCTTTGTATAGATTAACACGGGCCATTAGGGCTTTTACTCCCCAACGATTGATATGACCGTATGTCTTATTTTCACTTATCAGATTTAAAGCATTTGTTAAATCTGTTAGAACCGCTTCATATCCTTGCGCAACGGTAAGGCGTTCTGGTAAAGCTGTAGCATCAAGTACTGATGTAACAACAGGAACTCCTAAAGATGCTCCATTATCTTTTTGATAAGGTGTTCCATAGGTAATCAGAAGGTTGAAATGTGCTAAGGCTCTAATAGCTAATGCTTCGCCTTGTGAATTTTTTGTGACATCAGTCATTGGGATATTACCTTCTTCAATGGCTTCTAAAAGAACATTTGCACGGTTTATCAATACATAGGGAACATACCAAAGTGATTCTTTGGCATTATTTTGCCTATCGGTAAAACGATAGAAATTCTCGGTGCGATCTCCAACCATGCGGGTTTGTATATCATCACCTCCAACCTCTGGGCGAGTGATAAAATCAGTTCCATAATAATTATAAGATACGTTACTTGTGGGATCTGTTGCACTGATAAGTCCTTGATAAAGGCCATTTACTGCAGTTTTTGTATCTTCCTCAGTCGTAATTGCTCCTTCGCTAACTAACGAATCGCTAGGCAGTGTTGTCAAATAATCATCACACGAAGACAACAATGTAGCTCCTGTTAGCATAGCTGCAAATATAGTATTTATAGTTGTTTTCATTGTTTCTTTTGTTAAATTCCTAATTCAATACCAAATGTAACGGTCTTTAGATTGGGAAGTCCCATTGTTGGGATTCCATTTACTGGCATTTCTGGGTCAGCATATTTATATGAGGTCCAAGTTAGCAAATTGCTACCTGAGATAAAGACGCGTACATTGTTTAGTTGTGCTTTATTAATCCATTTTTGTGGAAGTGAATAAGAAAGACTTAATGATTTCAAACGTAAATAGTTCAAATCTTTCATAAAACGTGAGCTCCCATAATTTCCCCATTTGTAATTATTGATTCGGCGAGGAACATCTGTAACGTCACCAGGTTTTTGCCATCTGTCTAACTGTTCGGTTGACATATTATACCATACCTGATATCCATCTGTATCTGTAAGACTTGTTCTCCAAGTGTCGAATACTTTTCCACCTAAAGAGAAATTGAAAAGCATACTCAATTCTAATCCTTTCCATGAAACAGAGTTTCTCCATCCACCAGTTAGTTTTGGGTCTGGTTTGCCGATAATTACACGTTGAGCTTGAGTTGGGTCTTTTGTCAACTCTCTGTTTATGCTACCATCTTCGTTGACTGTATTTAATACCCATTGTTCCTCACCGGTTTGTGGGTCTACACCAGCCCATTCACGGCTCCACCATGAATAGTATGATTCTCCTTCACGAATAATACTGGTACCATCAATGATATCTTTTCCTCCATAAAGCTTGGTTACTTTATTGCTATTGTGTGATAATGCTAAACCTGTATTCCATCTTACTTGTGAATGCTTGAATACGTCCACGTTGATGTCTACTTCTACACCTTGATTTTTCATTTCACCAACATTCTTCAACATTGTTTGGAAACCCACAGCCATTGATGTAGGAACATCTTGTAACAAATCGCTTGTACGACGTGTATAATAATCGAATGTAATGTTTAAGCGGTCAAAAAGACGGGCGTCGAATCCAATGTTGAGATTCTTATTCTTTTCCCATGACAGGTCAGGGTTGGGAACGGAAGTAGGAGCAGAGCCTGGTTTGTCTTGATAGTTATATCCATATCCATATAGACTTAAATGACTATAATATGAATTGGGAAGAGTACCATTAATACCATAAGATGCTCTTATTTTCAAATCGTTTAGCCATGTTAAATCATGCAAGAACTCTTCCTGTGTCATTCTCCATGCTGCAGAAACTGACCAGAAATTAGCCCAACGGTTGTTGGCTCCTAAACGTGAACTTCCATCACGACGGAAATTTCCTGATATATAGTATTTGTTGTCATAATCATAATTTACGCGAGACAAAAGTGACAGCAAATGGTCTTGCTTATAATAAGCAGCTCCTTCCATTGGAGTTGCGGCATTGACAGATTCTGGTAGTTTATTGTGTGGATATCCACCTTGTGTGGCTAATACATACTCAATACGACGGTCATCCACATCCCATCCAACTAATACATCCAAATTGTGCTTCTGATTAAAAGTCTTTATATAGTTTAATGTGGTAGAAGAGTAAATATTGTTTTGATTCAAAATATAATTGGCACCCATACCTCCCATTTGGCTACCATTATTTGAATCTAAAGGCCAATAAGTCAGTGATCTATTAGATACATAGTCATAACTTACATTTTCTTTAAGGGTTAATCCGTCAAGAATCTCATAAGAAGCCCATAAATTATTTAAACTTCTAAATACATTTGATTCATTTTTATCCTTTTGCAAATCTTCTATTGGGTGTGAACTAGGGAAATAAGCCTGAATAATTGGGTTTGACATATCATAGTTCCCTTCTTCATCATAAATTCGTATGTTAGGGGTAATCACATGGTTAAGCAAGAAGAAAGGATTGGCATAAGCTGTTCCTTCACTAACAACAGAAGACTTCTGTTTTGCTAGTGAAATATTTGCTCCCATTTGCCATTTATTATCTGCAGAACGGTGAGTTGCATTAATACGTCCGATAAATCCATCCATTTTAGAGTTGTTGGCTTTACCTTGGTCTTTTTTGTATGCTAAAGAAGCAAAGAATGAATTTCGTTCATCACCTCCTTGAGCAGAGAATTCGTAGTTTTGTGAGGAACCATGTTTGCGAAATAAAGCAGATTCCCAGTTTTCATTATAGTCAGGTGCATAAGTATCGGCTGCAGCCTGAGCGTAAGCCTTTGCCTGTTCTTCTGTGGCTGGAGTATAATTGCCGTCTGCATCAGGGATACCATAGAGTACAGCTTCGTTATAAGCTCCTTCATAGGTTAATTCTCGGCGTTGAGTACCATTTACATTTTCACGATTTTTCATAGCCCAATCAGAGAAACCCCAGTTTGCTTTAAAGTTAATACGAGTCTTTCCTGCTTTTCCTTTTTTTGTCGTAATTAGGATTACACCATTGGCTGCTCTCGATCCATACAACGAGGCTGCTGCTGCATCTTTTAACACTGTAATATTTTCAATGTCACTGGGGTTAATAGAGGACATGATGTTAAATGATTTGCTGTCTCCTGAAACAGCTGAAATAGCTACGTCTCCGGAAACAACAGGAACACCATCTACTACATATAAAGGTTCATTAGTTGCATTCATTGAACCTGTACCTCTTACGCGAATTTCTAATGCAGCGCCAGGTTGTCCACTGTTACTGTTTATTGTCAAGCCAGGAGTTGTACCAGCAAGAGCCTGCTCAAAAGATGTGACAGGAATATCCTTTAAAGCTTTCGCGCCATCCACAGAAGCGGCTGCTCCTGTAAATGATGACTTTTTAGCCGTACCATACGCAACAACCATTACTTCATCAAGTTGTTCAGCATCAGACTTCAGTACTACATTTACATTTGACTTAATCTTCACTTCCTGCGACTGCATTCCGATGAAAGAAATGACCAAAGTTCCGGCGGAACTATACACTTCATAAT
>ERZ894180.500-NODE-500-length-31881-cov-13.608308_pt1 | contig 31881 bp, 38 predicted proteins | sample MGYA00380278_ERZ894180 | MGnify/ENA primary metagenome ERZ894180 (study PRJEB32331, sample SAMN06328450) | human gut metagenome | biome: human gut microbiome; feature: stool | host: Homo sapiens | collected 2013-02-24 ...
ATAGTAAACCATATATTCCTAAATATCATATTTATGGAGTAACTCATATTGATAAAAATATCAGAGAATGTAAGCAATTCATAAATTATAAAATCATCAATGATAGTGAAAAAATTAAAAATATCGAAATATCATACCGACAAAATAAATTAGCAAATAAAATATATCATAGGATTTAAATAAAATCAGATAGATGAAAATATCGTATGATACAAATAAACCATCAAAGTATATATATCATATTACTGAAGTAAAATTAAAAAAGTATAAACATCATTCTTTAATAATAAACCAGAAACACATAAATATCATAATATGCTAAGTGATTCACAGTTGGTAAAAGATCAATGAACAGAAATAAAAATCAGAAATCATAAAATATCAATGGTAATAAAAATCAAAAGATATCAAATATCATATACCAAAATAAAATTATAACTAACAAAACACCAGGAAAATTAAATAAAATTATTTTTGTAAATATATCATAGAGACTAAATAAAATCAAAAATGTCAAAACGTCACCAAAATTAAATAAAATCGAGAATATAAAAATATCATAATTTCAAAATAAAAATTCTCTACCACCAAAAACAATGGAGTAATAAACTTCATTAAAGGTGGTAGAGACATTATGCCCAAAATTACGTCAATTATAGTACCAGAACTATATCCAATAGTATCTAGTGCTATTTCAAAAAATCAAACTAAATATATTAATTTTTTGTCTAAATTCTTTCAAGCGAGATCCGCAGATATCTACGATACAATTCCTCAAGCGAGGATATTATTTACTGCAGAAGATACCAATAATTATTTTTTGGCTTTAAATATAAATCCTAAAGATGTAGAAAGTATATTAAGTAAAACTTATTATTGGGATATGAACTTTAATCCAAGATGCATGAAAGTACCATTAGTGCCAACACAAATGATGGTAATAAGACATTTTTTAAAACATAATGATAGAAAACGTGCTGAAATATCTTCTATATATTTAGCATTTAGTGGTAACTTTTATCCGTCTATTCATTCACAAAAATTTATTTATCCACCAAAAAGACATATACTTGAGTATGTAGTAAATAACGTATTATCTCAAAAATTTGATTTAAAAAGAGAAGGTACTGTATTCGGAGCTATAAAAAGTATATGTAGAACATGGTTAGATACATACGAAAAGAAATTATGTAATGATGACGCTGATGATGAAGATATAGCGGATATTGTACAGCAGCTACATGGAAGAATTAAATCATTCTTAGGTAATATAGTAGCAGTATTTAAAGATGTATATCAGAATAGTGATGCTTATTTATCTTATGATAGTGATTCTTATGAACAGGATAATTTTAGATTAGCAGAGAATGATTCTATTAAGGCTGAAGGATATGTAGAAAATGCTATGAATAAGATTACTACTCATGGAGTAGACTTGTCCATTTGTAAGAAATGCAAAGATGCTAATGTAAAGACAGATGAAATAAAGAGTATAATAGAAGGAATACAAGATGATCCTCAGAACTTAATGGAAGTGAAAGAATTGTTAAGAATTATGGTTTCTGAGTATATGGCTAATTCAGAGAATAAATCTGTAACTGGACTTGAGTTTGTAGCCAAATCTATAACTCCTAAACCTAATACTAAGAACCCAAATATTATTAGAGAGAAAGAAATTATAGAGAAATGGCTAGATGAAAATTCTCCGAATTATAGAAAGAGAAAATCTAGATTAGCTACTAAGATATCTTATTTTAAATCTTTATTAAAATATTATGCATTGACGATAAGTTTAGCAAATAAATAATTTTTATACATCTATACGAAATATTTCGTATAGATGTATATTATTCTAGTGATGAAAGGAGGGAATTAATAATGTCATCTACTAGATCAATGAGTTCTTATAAATCATGTAATCAGAGTATACACCAAAAAGAAAAACAAACTTTGAAAACAAGATCCAATAATATATGGAATTATTCTAGCAATCCGCTCAATATTAAAGCGAATAGTGCATACACTATTGCATATAGGGCCTATGAACATGAATTCATTCATTGCTATAGTATTAGAACTATAGCAAGAAAAATAGAACGTACAAGATTAATAGAAATAGCTTATTGTAATGGATCCTTCAAAGCTCCGACATTGCGTGACATGATACGTATGAATCACATTGGGGTATATGAAAGGAAATATAAATGAAAGAATATTTAGAATTTAATAATATAGACAAAAGGTTGGCTATGATTTGTATATCTGAAAAAGGTAAGACATTACATTACTCTTCTACAGGTATTCGAAGAGCGTGTATGGGATTACCTATTGTACGTCAATTTAAGAATTTTAAAAATGTTAAAATATCTTTGTCGGAAATATTAAAACATGTTCAATTCGTAAGTTAGCTGAACCAGGACCGCTCGATTTATCAAGCAATTCCAAATATTTTAAAATTGTTAGAAACTATAATAGGAGGTGTAACGAATGATTAAAGGATTACCACAGTTATTTGTAAAAAGAAATGGAGGAGTTTATGTTGAGTATAAATTTGTAGTAGATGACGATTTTGAACAGAATGAAAGAACTTTAAGAAAACGTATTTGTAAATTATTTATAAAAGAAAAGAGTCATAAATTTGCAAGTCCTTTAAATAAAATGAATACGAAAACGACATGGCCATTACGAAAAACTAAAGAAAATGCTAGTTGTAGAATATATTCATTAAAAGAAGAAGCTCACGATGTTCCGCCTTTTAAATTTATTAGACAGGTCGATCGTGAAGCCAAAACAAATCCTGATTATTTTTGCTAAGGAGAAAATAAAATGAAGAAAGGATTATGTTCCTCAGTTAAACGTAAAGACCACGAGTTGACTATAAAACATATAGAGATAGAAAAAATTGTACTCCCAATTAGTTATTATAAAGAATGCATAAAATATTATCCTATATATGATTACTATACTTCTAGAATACGTACCATTGATCATTTTGCTAGAAAGAGATATGTTAGAGGAGGTGCTATTGGTCCACTAAGATACAAAGCGATTAAAAGATCAATTTCTTTAAAGTGGAGATCTTTATATAAAAAATCAATAGGATTATCTGGAATACGTAGAATAATAGAAAATGTTAGTATCGAGGATTATAGATAAGGAGATAAAATGAAAAAAGCATTGTCATATGGAATAAGACAGAACAATAGTGAATTTAGAATAAGATTGAAATGTGAAATATTTGATAAGTTTGATTCTTGCTTAACGTTTTTCAAAGGATTTAGAACAAGAAATCTATCGAGATTGACCTATGGAAATAGATATTCATCGCGCACACTTAAAGAACGATCTATTGTAGGAAACGAGGTTAGTCTTAAAATGAAATTAAAAAGTTATGCTTTGAAAGAAGAATGCAAAGATATTGATATACCATCGATATCTAAAATAAAAGCTCTTATAGATTATTCAAATGATTATCCGTATGATTAAGAATAAAATTACATTTAATGGTATATTATTAACGTGTAAGTTACAATACAATATATAAATTTTAGGAGGAAACTTAAATGAGTAACAGCAAGAAAGAATATGAAAGAATCTTTAGACAGTTCACCAATCCGTATTCACTGAGAAACTTAGCCAGTGAATATATTATTGGTGGTGGAATGGAATGGGTGAAGAACAAATTTGGAATTGAATTTAATCTCACTTCTGCAGAATTTGATAAAGCGTTTAAATGGATCGAGAAATATGATAAGAAGTTTGATAAACATGTTTCCAATCCACAGTCTTTATTAGACAGAAATAAGGATAATAAATATATGCCTTCACAGAGATATATCATTGATAAGAAATTTGTATGCAAAATTGAGAAAGATACATTCTTCTATGTAAATGCAGGTCCATCAAGATATGAAGGGACCGGTAATGGAGATAGCAGAAATCAGGAACAACAGCCTAAATTCTTATACATTTATGTCTTTGGAAAACATATGCTGAAATATGCAAGAAGATTGGCTCATGAAATCAATGATACTGGGTCAAAATACTTAACCAATTACAAAGTTTCTGGAACAGGTGGTGGATATAGTAGAGATGATAAAGATGCGTTGTATTTCAATGTAATGTCATCAGATCTTCATACAAGACCATTGGAAACTTTGTTTTTCGATGATAATGCAGCAGAACAAATTACAAATCATCTTGATAAATTCTTATCAAATGAGCCTGTATATAAAGATAGATCTCTGTTATATAAAACAGGTATCTTATTATACGGAGCACCTGGAACTGGTAAATCATCATTAGTAACAGCGATTGCTACTTATTACAATTATGATGTAGTATCAATTGATATGGCATCATTTGCTACGCTTGACGTAAATGCATTAGTAGAATCTATCAATGCAGATAAAGAAAAGTACGTAGTACTTATGGAAGATATTGATGCCGTAGTTAAATCAAGAGATAGAAAGGATAGTGATAAAGAAGATAAGAAAATTATCAATAAATTATTACAGTTCCTTGATTCTACATCATCACCAACAAACGTTATCTTCGTAGCTACAACAAACTATGTAGATAATCTCGATGAAGCTGTTAAGAGAGATGGAAGATTCGATCTTAGAGTAGAAGTTAAAGAATTATCTGCAAAGCGCATTGATGCTATGTGCAAATCTTTCGATTTAAATCAGAAAGATATTGAAGATATCAGAGATACAGTAGTAAATAAGCTTGGTCTTCAGACTATTAATCAGTCTAGATTACAGAATCTCATTCTTAAGAAAATTGAGAATAAATCTGATATTCCAGAAGACACACAGATTAAAGAAGAAGAACCAAAAGAAGAAGTTGTACAGGATGTAGAAGTATCTGAAGCTATCAATAACGATGAAGGTCATGTATTGAATAAATTATACAATAATGCAGTTTCAGTAGTAGATGAAATGCAGCAAGCTGTATTTGAAGCGAGAGCTTATAATGCACATAATAAAATAAAGACTTCTAATGCTATTGAAGATAGGTTAGAAAGAATCGAAAATGCTCTTTTCAATAATGAATCTGAAGCTACCGATACTACTGATAAAGAATAAATAAAGAGGGGGATTTAAACCCCCCTCTTTATTTTTTTTAATAAAAGGAGGAAAATAAAATGTTAGAAGTTAAACTTAAAAACAAAACTATTGTAATAGCAGCATTTCCAGGAATGGGAAAGACCTTTTACAAGAATAATTGTAATGGATTTACTGTATCAGATTCGGATAGTAGTCAATTTAGTTGGACTATTGATGGAGAAGGAAACAAGATTAGAAATCCAGAGTTTCCAAATAACTATATAGAGCATATTAAAAGTCTTATTGGTAAAGTAGATTTTATTTTTGTATCTACACATGAACCAGTATTAAGAGCATTAATAGAAAACAATATATATTTTTTCTTATTATATCCTCCTATGGATAATAAGCCCATAATGATCGAAAGATATTATGAAAGAGGATCTGATAATAAACTTATAAAAACTATATACGATAATTATGATAAATGGATCGGTACTCTTGAGACGGATCCAGATTTTAATGATATAACCAAGTGCGCTAATGCTTGTGAAGCACAATATATATCAGGATTTATAAAAACCTATATATTAGATGAAAAAGGAAATATTGGTAGCAACGATTATATATTCAATAATTTACAATATTTATGTAAAAAATAATAAACTATATAACTTTTTTATAATCAGTAGAAGATAAACTGATTTCTGCGAAAAATATTATTAAGTCCTGTTAGTCAACACAAAATATATCCCATATATCTTAAATGATATATGGGATATATTTTTATCTTTAGTAAGACATTTAGATAAAATAATAAAAGGAGAAAGTAATTATGAAAGACATTAAATTCGAGAAAGTATCATTTGGGACATTTTTAAAAGACGCATTATCATGCGATATAGATCAGAGAGTTGTATGGGATACTGATTACCCTAGTTTTAGTGATTATTTAAAAAATATTTATAATAGAATTGAAGTACCAACAAGAAAAACAAAAGGATCTGCTGGATACGATTTTAATTGTCCGTTTGAAATTAATATTGATCCAGAGAAGAAAGTGAAATTCCCTACAGGTATTAAAGCTAAAATGCCAGAAGGAGTTGTACTCCAAGTACATATTAGAAGTAGTTTAGGTATTAAACATGATTTATGCATAACTAATACTACTGGAATTATAGATTCTGACTATTATAATAATACTAATAATGAAGGAGATATCATTATATCTTTAACAAATAATGGGGTGTATCATTATGTAACAGAATCTCATAAAGCTGTAGCGCAAGGTATCTTTATGAAATATGAAACAACAGAAGATGATAAAGCTGATGGTGAAAGAATTGGTGGAATAGGTTCAACCTCAAAATAATTTATATATTATATTACTGATATACCGAATTGGTATATCAGTATTTTTATGAAAATGAGGTGAAAAATATGAGAGAATTTTATAGGAATTCAAAAAGAAATATTTTAAGGTATATTGTATTTAAAAATAAGACTAAGCAATTACCTTATTTGAGATTAGTACCTAAAAGTGAGATAAGATTTTGGAAATCCAAAAATCCAATCCACTATTCTTTTACAATAAGTCCAAACAATGAATACCATAGATACCAATCTAAATATAAAGACAAATATGGCAAAAGGAAAAGATGGCATGAATTTTCTTGTGTTGATATAAATTGTACTATAATAAAAAATTTAAGGTTGATTACCAGTGATAAAAATAAAAAAGCGAAGTGTATATCTTTATTAGGTGAAAATAGGCGTAGATGGCATAAATGTATGCACTCTTTAAAGCATATATCCAATCAGAAGGTAAAATAAATGAGAAGTTTAAAATATATAACAAGACATACTATGTCTTTGGAAAGTATCCCATCCAGGAATTTACCGATTTTTAAATTCAATTATGTACGTCTTTTAATTACAAATTTCGAGAAAGGTAAATCTTTTCAAATAAATAGAAGGACTAGATTTAAAACAAGTATAAGTACAAAGCATGAAAATGGTAATATTAAAACAGATTGTTATGTTATACCATATGATATTTTTGTATCCGTAAATGCTGCGAGTCTTAAATCAAAGAAAAGGAGAAATCGAACAAATTTAATTGAACTAGGTAGAAGAAAAAAAGTAGTTAATTTGTCGAAGCGTGCTAATAATACGTTTTGGTAACTAAATTATAAAATCTTAAGGAGGTTATTAATATTATGGCTTTATTAGTTCAAAACGATTCTAAAGTTATTTATACCACAGAAATAAATTTATATTTTGATGATAAATCAGAGAAACACATGACTTTATCTAAAGATGATAATGTAATAGTTACATACAGAAGCAATGGAGAGAAACTTACAAAGAATGGAACTATCAAAGACATTCTTCCTGTAAAAGCTTACGATACTAATGGAAGTTGTACATATGGATGCTGCAGTTGTAGTTCTTGTACTGCTACTGGAATGATTATATTAGATTCGTCTAAAGATTTTAATAGTGAAGTGATAAGCATTTTATTAAGGGATATATTAGACATAGAAAAGATATCTATGTCTGATGAGGCTACTAAACCAGATCCAGATCAGGAATTGGATCCTGATCATACATACGGGGAATAATATGAGAAATACATTAAAGTATAATGCTGAATTATCAAGAAAACGAAAACTTGATTTACCATATTTTGATCATTGTAAACGGCTACATGTATTTGCAATGGCTAAGAATCTAACTAATATGAACGAAGACCACACGAGAGTAATATATCAAGACGGATACATGCGTATTATTCCACCAATCAGTAGAAAAGGCAATGATTGCGGAAAAGATGATGATGATATTACTCTTACATCATTTGCTCACTTATACAAATTAAAATATGTTGCAAGTAGATCTAAAATACCACCCATGAAATTTATAAAACACTTAGGAATTTATGCACATAACGCAAAGAGGAGATACAATGCCTAGACTTAAACTTTTAAAATATAAAAAGAGTAGGAGAACTTTAGCGTCATGCAAAGTTCATCATAATTCAGTATTTTCTTATATAAAGAAAGCTAGAAGTAATATTATTGGATTTGATCCTCAAGTAAAATACTATGGGAAAACACATGGCATCAAATATATAAAGATGTTTGGGAAAAGAGAACTTTCTATTCCTGAATTGTGTGATTTGAACGATGCGTACGATTTGCGTACAAAGCTATAGACTAGGAAAGCATGTGACCCCTATGTCTAGCTTATATAAGTATAGATCTACGTGTGTTTATCATTAAAATAATACGGATATACTTGATCAAGTATATCCGTTTTTATTTAATTTAATACTTTATTATAATATATTTAAGGAGGACTTTTATATGCCAACAATTCACATCTATCATCACGGAGATACTGACGGTATCACAGCAGGAGCTTGTATATTTCATGGGTTGTGTGCTCCATTATTATTTCATACTAGATTATGCTACAGATTATATAATTATGAAACTCCATTGGATTTTCATAAAGTAAAAGAAGATGACATTATCTTCTTAGTAGATTATTCTTTATCTAATAAAGACAATATCGCTAGACTTAGAGGATTATGCTTAGATTTATGGAAAGATGAAGAAGATAAACATGTATTTTGGCTAGATCATCACAAAACTTCTTATAAGTTTATAGATCAATATCCATTAAATAAGATTAGTAAGGTTATTAATACAGATATTTGCGGAGCAGCCATATCATATTTATTCTGCAAAGCTTTCTATAAAATGAGTTACGTGTATACATTAGAAGAATATTATGACAAATTATCTACTTTAGTAAAACTTATAAATGATGGTGTTTATAAATTCGACAAGGAATCTATTAGAAACGAGTTTATCGAATATGTAGATTCTTGGGATACGTGGAAGCACGATAAAGAATATGATACAGAATTTAATTTAGGATGCATAGCACTTCTTAACGACCCTACAAATACTGCATTTTGTAATTTAGCTGATCCATTCATGGATGCTACTTTGTCTTTTATAACTGCTTATACTGAGAAATGCATAACTGCCGGTAAAAATATTTTGAAATTTAATGAATCATTAAATAAACAGCAAATGATTGAGATGGCTTTTGAAGTAAATATTAAATTTGAAAATAAAATATACTCTTGTTTAGTATTTAATGGCAGAGGGAATAGTACAACATTCGGAGATAATATTAATAAATACGATATTTGTGCTATGATGTATTTTATTGGTGATACTTGGATTAATTCATTATATTCTGCAAAGATTGACACACTTCCGATTTCTGAATTTATGGGAGGCGGTGGACATCCTGGAGCATCTGGTTTCCAAGTACATGATATAACACCAATATTTATTAAAGGAAAGGATACAGTAATAAAATGATTTTAGGTAAAAATAAAATAGAAGAAGCAATAAGAAAAGGGGATATTGTAATCGCCCCTTTTAAAGAAGATAGATTAAATCCTAATTCTTATAATGTATCTTTACATAAAGAATTAATGGTTTATGATTCTTATATATTAGACATGAAAGCACATAATACTGCTAAGAAAATAATTATTCCTAAATCTGGATTAGTATTAGAACCTGGAAAATTATATCTTGGTAGAACTAATGAATATACGGAAACGTTTAACTATGTACCAATGCTTGAAGGAAGATCTTCTATTGGAAGATTAGGCATGGGTATACATGTAACTGCTGGATTTGGAGATTGTGGATTTAAAGGTTTCTGGACATTAGAGATCTATGTAATTCAGCCACTTGTTATCTATCCGGATGTAGAAATTGGACAGTTATATTATCATACTATAGATGGAGATCCAATTAATTATGAAGGCAAATACTTAAATAACTCTGGTATACAGCCTAGCAAACTTTACGAAGAGTTATAATTATATAAGAGAGTATCTTTAAAGATACTCTCTTATTTGGAGGATAGATATGTCAATAAATTTAAAGGACTACTCATCTATGTTTAAATTGAGTAGTAAACCGAAAAAATTAAAAGAAACAGAGAAACCGAATTCGTTATTTACTTTAACTATGTTTGAAAAATACAATAATACAGATGACATCTTTTTGCTTCTTGTCGGGATGCGGTTTGCCAAAAGAAAAATACATCGGCAGCGTTCATTAGAGAGAAAAGCAGTTACAAAAATCTATATGAGACTGATAGATAAAGCTGTTCATTATCAAATTCCTTTAAAGCGTAAAGTGTTTGGAAGGAGGTATTGACATATGAAAACACTAAAAAAGTTAGCAGAATGTAATAATACAGATACTATAAAAAATCTAACTTATAAACTATGGCCTTTAATATATAAATCTAGATATAAATGCAGCGTACAAGAAGCTTATTATACTACATTTGATGATGATATAGGATATGGTCGTCCTATGCCTATTTCTGAATTTAAAATATTTCAACCTATACATTTATTACCTTATAAGTGTTCATTTAGGAATAAGGGAGAATATTGTGCTAATAAAGTATTTTTAGGCGGACTTTTGAAGGACAATAAAACTATATTACCTATAAGCATATTATCTAATAAACAAAAAACTATAAAATTTAGAGGTGATAATACATGAAAACATTGACCGAATTAGCCTTCAAATGTGATTCAATATATGCTATGGCAGCAGACGTTAAAACACTATACGAATGTACAGAGGTTTATCATATAGAATCATATGAATTAGATGATAGCAGAATAAAACCATTCTATCTAGTAGATGATGACAGATGGAAAATAAAATTGCCTGCTATAGATGAAGATGATGTGAAAAATTTTGCCGCAGGTGCTAGAAAAATATTTAATAATGGTAAATTAGTACATTATGATTATATGTATCATTTAGACCGTAGTTTTTTCTGTCCGCTTACTCTTGCGGAAGAAGTAAAAATGCAAGGATCTGGAGACTATGTTATGATATAAAAAGGAGTGAATTGTAAATTGGATATATTAATGAATAACTCACAGAAACCAGGCAGTTTGCAAAAAGCGCGTTGTGATAAAGCAATGCACATAGATAGGATTTCTATTACTCATTCAAGTTTTAAATCTATATGTAATGGACAAGAATTTATCAACAAATTAAAAGGTCTACCAAAAATACAACGTTTTGCCCATAATACGTATACATGCGCAAGAAAAATATTCGTGAACGGCGTTATGAAAAGTAGCGAATCTATGGCAAACACGATGAAAATTCGATATCAATATCATAGAGCATTTACTTTACAAGAAGAAGCCGATGAGCAAGAATGGACAAGATACTCATTACGCAATAGCACAGAAATTCGAAAAATATAATATTTTTCTTAAAAAGTTGACAAGAAATAAGGTGGGGGTGACCCCAGCACGTTGCAATTAAGCAACGCACTGAGATCGAAGATTAAGATGATTTTAGATTCGCCGATTAAGTTCGGCTTCATCTTATGTATATTAAAAAGATTTTAGAGTAATACATCGCATGAATTTCTTTTCAAGTACATTAAAACGAATGAATTGCTGGAAATTAGAGGAGTACCAATATTACGTACTCCTCTTTCTTTGTGATTTTGTGCTATGATTATCAATCTAAATAAACTAAAATAATGTCGTCATCATCCTCATCATAGCTTCTAATTACTGTACTTTTGAAATTCATCATTTTGTATTCTCCTTATCTTCTCTAAAGTTTAGATAGTATCAAACTCATAATACTCTGAAGATAGAAAATATATAAAATGATGCTAGTGACTTTTCTTGTTCAGAAGCACTCTGAACCCATACTATCAATAAGATAATATACAATTCATACATTCAGAACTTACAAAATGACATTCAGAACCATTAAGAATAGAAAAATACTTAATCAATTACATATTATTAACATGACTACTTGTATGTATTATATTAAGGGAGGTGGTACGTACAAGTATTAAAAGTTTCGAAAAGCAGGAGGCAGGACAAAATGAATAAAGATCAAGAACCATTGACACTCGCAGAAGAGATAGCTAAGAAAAGAGAAAATCCGTTATATTTAAATAATCCATTGGATAAACATAAAGGGATATCTGATGAGTTATACAATCCAGCAGTTTATCATGCTGACGATCCTACTTATAAAAGACCATTACCACCAGATTGGGAATATGTAGATTTATGGATTCCTAATGCAGAAGATGTATTAGTTACGTCTTGTAAGGGATTTTTGTACGTTCCGTTGACGAAGATTTTTAATCTTTGTGTAGATGACGGACAAGCAGAAAATGCATTAAATAGTTTTATATTAACTTCAAAAAGATGCTATAATGGTAAAGAGATGGTATATCATTTACCGCAATATATCAATTATTTTGAGAAATTTTATGATCGAGATCATGAACTTTTATCTGGAATGCTTAGGATAAAATTGGTTATAGATAGATTCATCGATTATAATAAAGAAATGTTTATAAACGATTTATTCAAGTACATAATTACTCCATCAATAATGAATAAAGCTCAATTAATGAATGAAGATAATTATCTACTTGATTTGGATTCTAAGAAATATAAGAATGTAAAAAATCCATCCTTAACTTATAAGGATAGACATAGTAAGTTATTGATGTGGTATTCATTATTACAAAATATGATTATTCCATTAATTACACATTATATCTTCGTACACAAAATTGTTTCAGATGCGAATAATTTTCTGTTAGAGATATTTGATAAGATTATTCATCTAGATAGGCATATTGATATATATAATAAATTATATGAGACATGTTTATCTAACGTTAATCAGAGTTTCCACAGAGAAAAAGTATTATGGGATATGCAGCCTATTAGAGGTAAATCCCCTACAACTCAAACATTGGTAAGCGTACAAAATATTTTATTAAATATTGCACCAAAGTATACTTATGATAAAAATAATATCTTATTCAATTATGTATCAATCAAACAATCAAACGGATTCCAAGTAATTGATATTGGATATGAGTATGATTATGTATCATTATCAAGTGCTAAGAGAGATGCAGAGAATAACTCAGCATTTGATAAATTTGAAGCTTATATGATTAAATCAGACGACCAATTATATCTACTCAATAAAACAGCGGCAGAAGAAAGCATGAGAAAAATAGATTTAATGTTTGGTCCATTTGATGATAACGAGATTGATTATTATATTACAAGATTATCTGATGTTGAAGGAAATATAATTAATCAATTCCAAAAAAAGTTGGTATTCAATTTATTTGATAAATATTTTGGAGATCCAATTACAATTGCAAATATTAATAAGAGAGATTATGTAAAACTTATCATTGCTGCAAAAAGAATGTTGCAAGCAAATGGATTAATAGCAATGCCATTTATTATTAGTAGCAAGATCGAAAAGATTGTAGAAAGAAAAAGTATCAATAAGAAAGAACTAGAAAAGCTTAAATCTAGTAAGATTTATGCGTTAGCTAAATCAAATTATATGGAAAACGATACCAAAATTGACAATGAAATCCTGTCAATTATTGCCACTGTATTATCATCAGATTTTAGAATCATTTCATATGATGAACCTAATGTAGATGGTATTCTATTAGATAAATCTGTATTATCAGATTATATTGGTGAAGAGATTTTAACTTATATCTGTATTATTAATTGCAATTAAAATATATCCCGTATATCTATATAGATATACGGGATTTTTATTTATCTTCTATTTTTATTTTTTCTATTTCTATTATTCTGTTGATGATTTGTAGCAGTTTCTTCTGTAGATTCTTCTACATTAGTTTCTTCTTCGACTGCTTCAGGTTCTTCTTCTGTTACTTCTACTGGAACCTCTGCAGATGCTGTTGTAATAACTCCATCTGATCCTTCTACAGGTATTCCTGTATCTACAAGAGTACCATTTTCATCTTCTGTCATAAGATGCGGAAGACATACACCATTAGGAGCTGAATATACATGAGGAATACTGGATACAGGTTCTTCTGTAACATTAAGTATTTCTCTTTCTTCTTTAGAATCAGCTACATACATAGTTGGCTTTGTAAGACCTCTAGCTTTTTTAGTATCCGCTTTTAAAAGAAGCTTTTTGAACTCTGCTTCTGTAGGAATAATATATTCTTTTCCATCTATTACTGCAAATACATTGCAGTCTCTTTTAATTCTTGAATAGATACGAAGAGGAATTTCTACTCCTAATTCGTCTCTTACTATTGTTTTGCCTACAAATAATCCTCTGATAGGTCTTTTTACGTTTCTTAAGTTACAAGTTAATCTGTCCATGTTTAAACACTCTTCTCCTTATATTTATTTTTCTTCTACTAAGTCGATGCATTCACCATCTTCGTCATCATCGTCGATGTATTCTGCATCTCCACAGTCACTAGCAACATCTAATCCATCATCTTCGTCTGTCATAAGATCAAACTGAGAATCAAAATCTTCGTTACCTACATAGAGATCATCTTCTACTTCATCAGAAGATTCGTTCATAAAGGATAAATTAAAATCGCTAGATTCTTCTAATGATTTAGACTGATTTTTTCTGCCAAATGATAAATTAAAATCATTTGAAGATTCATCAAACATGTTAAATTCTGTATCTCCAGAATCTTCTGGTACTGATCCGAAAGATAAACCTAATGAAGATTCTTTCTGTACTGTATCGATACATTCACCATCTTCATCATCGTCTACTTCTTCTGCAGCAATTGCTTTATCAAATGTATTATCTACATCTATTGAGAAACTCTGTCCGAACATCTCTTCAAATTCTTTAGTTGTCATTTCAAAATACCTCCTTGGATATTATTCGTTATCATTATCGTACAATATAGATTTATCACCGTCCGGTTCATCTTCTATATCACCGATAATGTCTGTTGCTACACATTCTTCATCATTAAAGAGATTATGCTCCATCTCTTCGCATATAGAATATGCTAGTAATTTATTAAGGTTGCTCATATCAATATCTCCTTAATCCTTAAATTAACTATATGTTCAGGCTTTGATTGTATACTAGTCTTGATCCTTTATACACTTTTTGGATAGATCAAAGTTCATACATTTACATTCTTCTTTATTTTTTGCTTTATCATCTATATATTTTTCTATACAGAATATTATAATTGGAATACCATAGAATAATTCTATACAAGCGTCCCATCCTATACAGTCAAAAGCTTCTATATCTTCTTTAGTAATTTCTTCATTATTAAAATATTTAATTACTATATTAAATATAGTATATTTACATTCAGTGTATTTAATATTATTTTCAATATTATAAATTAAGTCATCTCTAAATGATGGGATAGTACACTTCTGAGCTTCGTAACAATCGTAGCAGACATAATAATATTCTTCCTGTCTAGTTACAAAGATAGACCTACTATCATCTATATGAATCGGAAATCCTCTATAAGTATATTTTCTTATATGCTCTAAATCTTTTAATTCTAAGCATCTAAAGAAAGTATTATTATATACTATAGGAAATTTAGATGGTGGCCTCATCTGATGGCATACGTGAATATAATCTGAAGCATATTTTAATAAATTATTTTTCTTTATAAATTCTATCATAAAGAAATCATATAAAGGATTATCATTTATATATTTATAGATAAAAGTTTGTACTCTAGATGAATAGAATAATGCTTGAAAATAATCTTTTAATTTAATAGAAAGATTATCTAATTCATTTATAGCATTATAAGCATCATCTTGCATTATCATACTATATTCAGTATCAAGATTATCTATAATAAACGTATAGTTATTTACTATACGAGTTCTTATTTCTTGATACCTAGATTCTTGAGTAGTTTCAAGTTTATAGTTTATTCTATAAAAGTTTTTATTATTTTTTAAAGTATCTCTATTTACTGCAGTTACTTTAAATAAACAATAATCTTGCTTAATATTATATAATCTAAATACATCACCAGGATATGGTATAATAGTATCTGGTAATACATAGAATTCTCCTTCTATTATATCTCCTGATATACCAAACTCTTCTCTATTTAGATTAGTTTCTATTCTATTTCCAGGACCAAATAATACAAAATTCTTTATTAAATCGTATCTTATTGGAGAATTTTGCCCTTTAAAAGCATACTCTTGCTGAGAACCTTCATCAAGAGTAGTAAAATTTTTATTTATATGAAGATAATCACAGGTCCATGGATGCTTATCTATATTATTATAATACGGGTTATCTAAGAAAGAAACCATAGCATCTGTGATATTATTTACAGTGTCTACATATTGAGTATTTTGAAATCTACCCATATCTGTACCTCCTTTCGAATTATTTAATTGTTTCGGGATACTATATAATACAAAAGCCGAGGTATTAAGTATGGCAAACTTATAAATAATATAAATATTTTATATTAATAAAAGATAAAAGGAGCTTTGCTAATATGGGATTTTCTAATAGAAAAGGAATTGCTATGGCAGGCGGCTTTAAATTACAAGCGGAAGTCCCACTTGACGTTAGAAATAGAGTAGATACTATAGCGGAAAGAGACGAGCTTGTTACTATTAACGCTGCTTGGGAAGGTATGCATGTTTATGTAACCAATACCAAAAAGACATATGAATATAAAGGAAACAAAACATGGGAAGAAGTCATTACTGGAAGTAAATATATACATCCTAAATATACTAAAAGAAGCAATGGTCTATATAAAATAACAGTAGACGACACAGGACATGTAAGCGATGTATCATCTGTTACTAAATCTGACATTACTGCATTAGGAATACCAGGAGCTAATACTGATACTACGTATACTTTAGTAACCGCAACAGATCCTGGTTTAATGAGTTCCGCTGATAAGGTTAAATTGGACGGTATAGCTAAAAATGCTAATAATTTTACCTATACACATCCATCATATACACCTAAAACTTCTGGGTTATATAAAATAGTAGTAGATGATACTGGACATGTAAGCGATACGGCTGCTGTAACTAAATCGGATATTACAGCATTAGGAATACCTGGAAGTAATACTGATACTACGTATGACAATTTTAAAGGAGCCACATCAGAAAATAATGGTACAAACGGATTAGTACCTGCTCCGTATTCAGGAAATCAAGCTCAGTTTTTAAGGGGAGATGCTACTTGGGCAACTCCACCTGATACAACATACGGAATTGCTACTACATCTAAAGACGGTTTAATGAGTACTGCTGATAAAACTAAATTAGATGGTATAGCTACTAATGCAAATAAATATACTCATCCTACTTATACTGCTAAGTCATCTGGTTTATATAAAATAACAGTAGATGGTACAGGTCATGTAAGTGCTACTACTGCAGTTACTAAATCAGATATTACAGGTCTTGGAATACCAGGACAAGATACAGTCGTAACTTATGGCGAAGTAACAACAACCGCCAATGGTCTTATGACAGCTGCTGATAAAACCAAATTAGATGGTATAGCAGTTGGAGCAACTAAATATGTACATCCTACATATCCAGAAAAAGGATTAGGATTATACAAAGTACAAGTTGATGTAAATGGTCACATTAAATCTGCTGTAGCTATAGGAAAAGATGACATTACAGCATTGGGAATACCAGGACAAGATACTAATACTACTTATACAGTAGGTACTGAATCATATTCTGGTACAACTAAATTATATACAAAAATAGGATCTGCAATAGACGGTACATTAACACAAAAAGCTATAGACGATAATTATACAGGAAAATCTACTAAAGTTAACACCACATTATCAGCTTCTGGATGGAGTGGAACTACTTCTCCTTATACTAATACTGTAACTGTATCTGGCGTTACTGCAACTAATAATGTTGAAGTGCTAATTCCTAGTACAGTTACAGCAGCTCAAGCTGAGTCTTGGATGTCTGCTGGTATATTGTGCGGATCACAAGATACAGATAGCATTACATTAAAAGCATACGGCGATAAGCCATCCATTGATATACCTATTGAATGTATCATAAGAAAAGATATTTAAAACTAACCATCTTACTCGTTTGAGTAAGATGGTTTTTATTTAACATGGACTTTTGTGCACATCTAAGTAATATTAAATAATATGGAGGTTCCGAAATGGTTAACTATACGAAAAATAGATGGAATAACTATGATGATTCAAAGACCTTCTCAGAAAACTTAGAAAATGATGCTATTCTCACTTTAGAGAAAGCAAATCACATGGAGCAAGGTATCTATGATGCGAATAGACGAATCGAAATCGGTACTATAAAAGTCGCAGAAAATACAGAGAATCCTAGCATTACTGTTACTTATAATCAAGACAATATTACTATGGATTTTATATTACCAAGAACTAATCTGTCTAGTGCAGATATGAAAACTATACTGAATAATAGTAAAGAAGAATTTGTAAAGCTTTTCAGTAAAATATATGTAGGAGAGGACAATGAAGCTTCTCCTAATGATAATGATGTAATGTTCATATTAAGCAAAGACGGTAATAGTATAGAAAAAATTCGTACTTTTAAACACAATAATGATGGTTCTGTTACAAAAACAGATCTGAGATTACAGGTAGATATTTCTAATATTATTACTGATGCTAGTCATCAATTTATTACTCAGAGTCAATTAGATAAATTGAATGGCATTGATGATAACGCTAATCATTATATTCATCCTACAGGAGATGGAAATATGCACATACCTGCTACTGGAACTACCAGTAAAGGTAAGTTTTTAAGTGCCGGTTCTATGCCTGGGGAAGTGGATTGGAGACATTTAGAAAAAGAAGATATTACAAATGCTTTAGGGTATATACCAGCTAACAAGAGTGATGTAACCACAAGTGTTGTTGATAGTACAAAATCAGGTCTTATGAGTCCTGAAATGTTTGAGAAGCTTAATGGTATTGAGGAAGGAGCAAATAATTATACTCATCCAAATACTCATTCTGCTTATATGATATTAGAGACTGATGAAAAGCAGTTTATAAGTAAAGCTGATAAAGGATTATTAAGATATACAAATGATCAGCCTACTTTAACTGCACATGGAGGAATTCCTGCTGGTACAACTTTTGATAATAAAGCATTAGCAGAAATCCTTGGAGATATTTTATATCCTTATGTACCTCCTGTAGTAAGTTGCACAGTTACAGCTCCTGCTAATGGTGGTACCTATGAATTTGGAACAAATCCGACAATTACTAGTGTAAGAGTTGGAGTTACAAAGAAATCTAAAGATATTACTAAGATTGAAATATTTAATACCGAAGATATTAGCGGGCCACTTGCAACTCAGACTGATGGAATCAAAGATGGCGGTACATTCAATTATACTATATCTAAAGTATTAGACAAATTAACCAGCAATCTTAGAATTAGAGCTAGAATTACTGATACTAGTGGTAAAACAGTTACAGCTGATTCAGGAGCATTCTATGTAATATATCCTATGTGGTATGGAGCTATTGATAAAGATACTACTGTAGATGAAGCTGCTGTAAAAAGCACTACTAAATTAGTACAGACGAAAGCGAATAGATCTTTGACATTTAATTCTGATAATCAAAGATTAATGATAGCATATCCTGCGTCTTATGGTCAAATATCAAGTATTATGGATCCGAATGGTTTTAATATTACAGATACATTTACTAGATATATGGTCTCTATGAGATTTGGAGATGACGATATACAATACTTCGTATATGTAAATGAAGCTTCGACCGTAAATAATTTTACAGTGAGCGTCAAATATTAAATAAAGGAGAATTGTAGATATGGGATTTTCTAGTAAAACCGGTATCTCTCTCGCAAGCGGATTCAAGTATCAAGCCAAGAGTCCGCTTGATTTAAGAAGAGTTGTAGATACTGTAGCTGAAAGAAATGAGCTTGTTACTATTAATGCCGCCTGGGAAGGTATGCATGTATATGTAAAAACTGATAAGAAAACTTATGAATATAGAGGGGGAACTACATGGACTCCAGTATTGGCTGGTTCAATGTATACCCACCCTACTTATACAGCTAGAGCAGCTGGTTTATATAAAATAACTGTAGATAGTACAGGACATATTTCTGGAGTAACTGCAGTTACAAAAGCAGATATTACAGCATTAGGAATACCAGGACAAGATACCGATACTACTTATTCTACAGGTACATCTTCTACACCTGGTTTAACCAAATTATATACTTCTACAGGATCTGCTACAGACGGTACTATGACTCAAAAAGCTATTACAGATGGATTAAATAGTAAATCTGGTACTGGTCATACTCATAATTATGCAGGATCTTCTAGTGCTGGTGGGGTTGCTAATAGCGCTGCTAAACTATCAACTGCTAGAACAGTATCCGGTGGTACTGATATTACTATGAGTTATTCTTATGATGGTTCTGCGAACTCCAACGCATCCATTGGATATTACAGTAGTACTGCGTATAATGGAAATACTAATAATTATCCATTCCACAGATTTGCTAAACTTGATACAATTACAAGTTCTTATACAGATAAAACTATGACTGTATTGCTTACACAAGATTTCAATGGTGGGGCATTTGGTATAGCTCGTATATCTCTTAGAACCAATAATGTATCTAATAAAGATATCTCTTCAGCTGAAGTGAAATGGCTTGTAAGATCTGGATTTAATGCTGATGCAATTCAGGTTGCTATATATAATGTAGCTGGAGCTACATACGCTGATGCATTTCTTAAATTATCAGGTACCTATGCTGGCACGGTGATTAGAGCTATTGCTAATGGTGCTAGGGGTAATATATCTAGAACTTGGACTTTGGTAGATTCTAAAGAGGTAGACAGTACTACATCTTCTGATCCAAAGACCTCTACAGAATGCTATGCGAATATTGCAACTGCTGGTACTAAGCTGCATAATAAATCATATTCTGCAACAGTTTCAGGATCTGATTCTGGTACAACATCTTATGCTAATAGTGCCGGAAGTGCTTCTAACGCAACTCAAGACAGTGCTGGACAACAAATCAACAAAACTTATATCAAAAATTTAAGTATATCTGGTAAAACTATTACTTATACAAAAGGTGATGGTACTACCGGAACTATTGTAACTCAAGATACTAATACTACTTATAATGATGCTACAACTTCAGCACATGGTCTTATGACTGCAGCAGATAAAACCAAATTAGATGGTATAGCGAGTGGAGCAAATAAATATGTACATCCAAGTTACACCGCTAAGTCGTCTGGTTTATATAAAGTAACTGTAGACGCTTCTGGCCATGTAAGTGCTGTAGCTGCAGTTACTAAATCTGATATTACTGCATTAGGAATACCAGGACAAGATACTAATACTACTTATAATGACGTAACTACATCAGCACATGGTCTTATGACTGCAGATGATAAAGTTAAGTTAAATGGTATAGCTACTAATGCTAATAATTATACTCATCCTACATCTTCTGGCAATAAGCATATTCCATCTGGAGGTTCCTCAGGAAAAGTTCTTAGATGGAGTGCTGATGGTACAGCTGTATGGGGCGATGTTCCATCTGATGCTATATCAATTACAAGAGTGGAATATAATAAGTTATTAGCCAATAACACTTATGATCCTAATAAATATTATTATGTAACAGATGATTTCGACTCTGCTACAATTATAAATGATTCTGCATCAAGTACAAGTACTGCATATTCTAGTAGTAAAACTAATGCTTTATTGGGTACAAAAGTCAATAAATCTTCTAAAGTTTCTGCTACTATGAATGCAAGTTCTTGGTCTGGGTCTAGTGCACCATACACTATCACGTTAAGTATTAACGGTGTAACTACATCTAATAATGTAGAAATATTAATACCAGGTTCTGTCACAAATGCTCAAGTAGAAGCTTGGATGGCCGCTGGTATCGTAAATGGTACACAAGCTGCAAATAGTGTTACACTTAAAGCATACGGAGATAAACCAAGTATTAATATACCTATAGAAGCAATTATAAGAAATGATTAAAACAAAATACCTGGAATATATCATTATTATATTCCAGGTATAATTTAAAGGAGGTAAAATAACATGGGACTTTATCAAGGAGCTGAAATGATAGCAGGAGCAGGTACTACTCCTAGTATATCAATAGATGACAATACAAAACATTGGATTATTAATGGAATAGACACAGGCATAGTAGCAGAAGGAAAAACTCCTACACTTGGACTTAATGCAAGTGGATATATAACTGTAAATGGTACTGCAACGACAGTAAAAGCTGTATCTGATTATAATAATTTATCAAATAGACCTATTGTAAATGGAAAAGTTTCATCTTATCAAAGTAATACAAATTCTAGTCAAATTAGAAATATTACTGTCTCCACATCAGCTCCATCACCTTCAGATGGAGTAAATGGAGATATATGGGTGGTGTACGAATAATGGCTATTAAAAAAGGTGATAAACTAAATTTTGCGTATACAGGTAAAGTTCAAACAGTAACTTTGCCGAAAGGTACTTATAAATTAGAAGTGTGGGGCGCTCAAGGTGGATATAGATCTTCATCGTCATATGGCGGAATGGGTGGATATTCTGTTGGTACTCTAACTTTAAAATCTAAAACTACTGTATATGTATACGCTGGTGGTGCAGGTAATACCGGTAAAACCAGTGGTGGATTCAATGGCGGTGGATCCAGAGAAACATATAATGGTGGAGGTGGCGGATCCGATATCCGTTTAAGAAAAGATTCATTATATGCAAGAGTAATTGTAGCTGGCGGCGGCGGATCCGATGGAGCATCATCTAGGCAAGGTGGATATGGTGGTGGTGACACTGGACAAGCGCCAAGTGATGGATATGGTACTGCCGGAGGTGGCGGTACACAAACAGCTGGCGGAGCAGGTGGTTCCGGAAATCCAGGATCATTTGGAGCTGGCGGTAAAGGAACTTATTACTCTTCTGGTTACGCTGGAGCCGGAGGTGGCGGATGGTATGGTGGCGGTGGATCGTATCCAGACGGTTCAGGTGACGATGATAAAGGTGGAGCTGGTGGTTCTGGATATATCTACACAAGTAGTACCAAAGGAAATTATCCTTCTGGATGTCTTTTAACAGCAGATGATTATTTAGCTAGTGCATCTATGAAAAATGGCGGAACTTCATTTACAAGTCCTACAGGAAACTCGGAAACAGGTCATGCTGGGGATGGATATTGCCGTATAACAGTTATAGATTGCCAAGTGTGTCCAAACCTAAAGACAAAGGTTGGCGAATCCATTAAAACTGCTTCGGTCATGTATATAAAAGTAAATGGTTCATGGAAACAAATCACTTCTGCTTATATAAAAGTAAATGGTTCATGGAAATCACTATAAACAAAAAAGAATCCCGTATAGCATAATGCTATACGGGATATATTTATTTTAATCTGTAACTACGAAATGCTTCTCAAGCTTTAGCAGCTGTAAGACGTTTTGTACAGTACAGAATAGCACCGGCAGGAGCTGTAGCAGGAGCTTCGTCAGCGAATAATACATTTGCTTTAGCATTCCATGCAGTCTTTTCTGTATCTGTAGCAAATCTATGAGTAGCATCTTCAACGATCATTGTTGCAGCATGAGTTGCTGGATGAGTATATTTATTAGCGCCAGCTTCAATACCTGCTAATTTAGTTCTCTCAGCAGCAGTCATCATCTTAATAGTTTCAGTTTCTGTAATCATAGATGCTGGATGAGTTGCTGGGTGAGCATATTTATTAGCACCAGCTTCAATACCAGCAAGTTTTGTTCTCTCATCATCTGTTAAGAATCTATGAGTAGCATCCTGAGTAATCATTGTTGCTGGATGACTAGCTGGATGAGTATATTTATTAGCACCCTCTTCGATGCCTTTAAGTTTAGTTCTTTCAGCAGCTGTCATTACTTTAAGAGTCTCAGTCTCAGTAATCATAGATGCTGGATGATTTTCCGGATGAACGTAATTATTAGCATTATCTTCGATACCTGCTAATTTGTTCTTTTCTTCATCTGTATAATCATTTGCAGATAATCCTTTACCCTCTACTTTATCTACCTTCTTATCGAGAGCAGCTTTCTGAGCTGTGGATACAGGTTTATTCATATCGGATGTATTATCTACATTTCCAAGTCCTACTGTAGTTTTATCTGGAGCTAACCATTTAGCAGTACCATCTGCAGACCATCCAAGGATATTTCCTGTAGCACCGCCAGCTGGAATATGTTTATTACCGGAGGATGTCGGATGGACATATGCAACACCGGTTACAGTTGCAGACCAACCTGCAGAACCGTGATATTCATAAGTTTTCTTATCAGCTTTTACATAAACTTGCATACCTTCCCAGGCAGCATGTAATGTAACAAGTTCGTCTCTTTCTTCAATAGTATCTACCTGCTGTCTGGCATCAAGTGGAGATTCCGCCTGAAGTTTAAAACCACCAGCTAAAGCAATACCTTTTTTATCAGCAAAAGCCATGTTATTTTCCTCACTTTCAAAATTTATTGTTGTAAATCGTCATAATTAGGATTAATTAGAATCTGAAATCCATATTAAATCCAGATACTGTAGATGCACTGTTTACATATACATTGTAAGGTACAGAAGTTCCGTCAGCACAAGCAATGTTTACTGTAGACTTAGTAAATGTACCAGTTACATCAAAGTTATTTGCATCAAAGATCTTTGTAAGGCTACCATAAGAAGCAGGATAAGCAAATACCATCTTCTGGTTAGTTGCTGTATAAGCCCATTTCTTATTACCCTTAACTTCAACTTTCTTAGTCAGAGCTTTAACTGCAGCTGCATCAGCAGTAGCACCGGCAGCGATAACACCCTGATAGAATGGATATACAAGGCTAAATGTACCTGTATTAGCAGAAGTTACTTTATTATCGGAATCGGTTACTTTTACAGTAAATCTAGTTCCGTTAGCAGCTGCAGCTTTAAGTTCTTTAGAGAACGGAAGGCTGAATGAACCACCATTAGCAACAGCATCTGTCTTAGTAGCAAGAGCAGTAGCACTGTCAGAACCGAATACTTCTACTTTAGTGATGGTTCTAGCTTTCTTTGTAACGTTAGCAGTTACAGAAGTAACAGTTGTTCCAACACCAATTTCGAATGTACCACCATTAGAAGGAGCTGCAGTAGCAGATACTACTGGTGCTACATACGGATATAAGATTTTATCAAGTACTTTAGAGATAGGTACATTATCAAATGTATCACCTACAGCAACACCACCATGAGCAGATACGATAGGTGTAGCATTTGTATAAGTAATATTACCTGTAAGCTGTTCTTTTTGGGCTTTGGTAATAAACTGGTGAGTATCATCCTGAGTGATCATAGATGCAGGGTGAGTAGCAGGATGAGTATATTTATTAGCACCAGCTTCAATACCATCTAATTTAGTTTTATCTTCTTTAGACATAAATCCATCTGCAGAAGCAGTAGCATTATTATGTCTATGGTTTTTATCAGCTTTCGTTGTAATTGCTTGATTAAGAGCATCAGAAACTTCTTTATGAGATTCAATCCATGTAGCAATCTCAGAAAGTGTATCGAGAGTTTCAGGTGTAGCTCCACCGATAAGTGCAGCAATCTTCTCGTCTACATATGTTTTAATATTTTTATTACCGGTTGCATCCATAAATACATAGTCAGCAACTGTAGCGGCGAGCCACTCTTGCCATACTGGAGCTTTTTCAGTACCGGCGTTTCTATAAGCAAATCTATTTTCCATTGCCATGATTATCTATTTCCTTTCTTAAATAAAATTTTAAATCTTACTATAATGTTTAAGAAAAGAAAACCACAGGTATCTAATAATAGATACCTGTGGATAGATATAATAATTATACATTGAAGCAGATACAAAATCCTGTATTAGATACATTTTGTTCTCGGTAAGTAAATTCTCCTTCATCGTCTATACAACAATATGATTTAAACACATATTCATCCGACATATAATATGCTGGAGTTGAATATCCAGAACAAGTTCTAGTCCAATAATAATATGTCACATCGTTTAAATATTTCACCCTTGATAAATTGCTATTAAATATAGGAAATGCTGTACATTTATCTTCTCCAGATATTCCGCCAGGGCATGTTGAATTAGTTCCTCCCATTTCTGTAATTGAAGGTAAAAATAACGTGTCTATAGTAGCTTTCGCTTCCTTGCAAGGGCCATTGTTTGTATAAGTGAACACTGGAATTATATATTTTGTCAGATCGGAGGGAAAACATTTTTCTATACCAGGAATTTTGGTTGTTCTAAATTCGCATATATTCCAAGCAACAGATTCGTCATAATTACCAACATTACCTTTCATTATATCGGACATTAGTAAGTTTTTCATTCCAAATACGATACCGGCTTTCCCACTTCCATCGATTTTGTCAAAATGATTAAAATCCCATATCTGTAATACGCAATTTGCATTGTAAGAATCTATAGGTATACTTATTTCGTCCCCAATTTTCCAATAGCTTGACGCTACACCTAGATTTGATATAGCTGATATAGTCTCCCAACTATTATTTTTTAATGTAGTATCTATAGTTGTATTGTATATCTTAAAAATCATATTGTTACTGTCATTATATACTTTATTTGTAGACATAGTAAAGAATCTATAATAATACGTAGTATTATTAGGTATTGATTCACTAAAAGCATTGTCTTTATATTTATTTCTACTTGTGTTAGTTACAACTATAGTACCATCTTTTATTGATTGAGGATAATGATCATTATTTCTAACCAATATAGTAGATTCCCATGTAGATAAAGTAGTATGATCATAAACAGAATCATTGGGATCTGACCATCTAATATACACTTTATTAGAAAATGCTACCTTGCTTATAATATTTACATCTCCTGGAGGAAATCCTTTGGATGATCCAGAAGATCCGCCACTTCCACTATTTCCTTTTATTAAAATACTCATTATATACTCCTGTTCCGGGGACAAAAGTTATATAATTTTATAGTAATACGTTTATATACGTTAAAAAGACCTCTATATAACAAGTTTATAAATAAACTTGTTATATAGAGGGTAATTACTGATTTTGTTTGTGCTCCCCACATTGGAAAGGAAGTAAATTACTCTATGAGCGTTTTAATAAAAAGAACAGATAGTTCAAGTGGAGGAGGATCATCTAAAGGATATCCTCCGGGAAATGTAACTAATGTAACTATCAAAGGTGGATATAAAAAAGTAACCATTAAATGGACAGATCCTGATGATGCAGTAATTGGAGATAAAACATTATCTACATGGCAATCTACTACATTAGTACGTAAAAAAGGATCGATTCCTACAAGTATTAAAGACGGAGATATAGTATTAGAAACTACGGAGAAAAATAAATATAAAAATACTGAATATACTGATAATAATTTAGAGATAGATACTTATTATTATAGATTTTTTGTTTGTAATACTGATAAAATATATAATAACGATAGTAGTATGATATATAGCGCTGCTGTAGTAGAATTTGATCCTATATTAAAGAATAATACATGGGAACAAATAGCTGCAGCATCAGAATCAGGTATAGCTTCTTCTTTATGGAAAGTTGGAGATGAAATAGACATTGCTTTATCAGAAGTAAATAAGATTGATTATATAAATAATTCTGATACTAATTGGAACAATGAATATATAAATACACATATATCTGCCCAAACTGTTACTTTACAAATATGGGATTTTAATCATTTTGACAAAGCCGATGGATCTGGCAAAGCTGGCATAGTATTCGGAATGAAAAATTTAATGAAAGATACCGATTATAGATATAACCACGTATCTACCGCACAAAAATGCTGGACTAATTGTACATTTAAGGATTACGTAATTCCTAGAATAATAGAATCATTGCCAGAAGATGTGAAATCGGTAATTAAAACAGTTAATACGTATGCTAATATTGCAAGCCAAAGCGAATCTGATGGTAAATTATCAACTGATACAGTGTTTCTACCAGGATATACAGAATTGGGATTAACCACTAATATTACTATAGTTAATTCTCATAAGAAACAAAGACAATTTCCTATATTTTCTAATGATGAATCTAGAAAGAAAAAATCTAGTAATGGAGAAGGATCATATAATCAATATTTGACAAGAAGTACATCTCCATTTTGGACTGGTTCTTTTGGCGAATGTATGATGGTGACAGATGCTGGAGCAGGTAAAAGTTATTATGTTCATGTAGGAGAAGGCGTGTGCTTCTGCTTCTGCGTATAATTTCTCATAATATATCTTTTTTATAAAGTCCTCACACAATAAAAGGAGGATATATTATGAGTATAATATTAAAAGGAAATAATATTAGTTCTAATAATAATGGTATAGGACCAGGAGAAGTAACTAATATAAAAGCTTCTCAAAATGCTTCTTCTATTATATTATCATGGGCTAATCCATCTAATGTAATTATATACGGAACCACGCTATCTACATTTGATCATGTAATAATAGTAAAAAATGAAAGCCGTTATCCAACGAGTATTAAAGACGGGAATACTATATATAGCGGAAATGGAACCACATGTTCCGATAGCAATGTAATTAAAAACAAAAAATATTATTATAGATTTTTTGTATACGATACTAATAAATTATGTAATAATAATATAAATATGATTATTGAAAATACATTTTATGGTGTAGATCCTATATTAAAGAATAATACATGGGAACAAATAGCTGCAGCATCAGAATCAGGTATAGCTTCTTCTTTATGGAAAGTTGGAGATGAAATAGATTTAACTTTATCAGGTGATTTCAATGAAACAGTTACTTTACAAATATGGGATTTTAATCATTTCGATAAAAGTGATGGTAGTGGTAAAGCAGGTATATGTTTTGGTATGAAGAACTTGATGAACGATAGTAAAGCACTGAATAGTTATGATCATGGTAACTATGGTGGTTGGAATGATTCCGCTATGAGAAATACTGTTATGCAGAATATTCTTAAGAGTATACCTTCCAATCTTCGATCTTATATTAAAGAAGTAAATACATATGCTAACAAAGGCGGTGATAGTTCATCATCTAGTAAAGGATTATTATCTAAAGATAAAGTATTTATACCAGGATTTACAGAAATATTCGGTCCATCGGTTTGGATCAGTCAATCAAAAACAGAATCTAATCAAAAACAATTTCCTATATTTACAGATAATAATTCTAGAATAAAGAAAATGAGTAATGGAAGTGGAGATGCTTATTTTTGGTGGACTCGTTCGCCTAGTTACAACGACACCAACTGCTTCTGCAATGTCAACACAGACGGTAGCGACAACTACTACAGCGTCATCGGTAGCTACGGCGTGTGCTTCTGTTTCAATGTATAATATTTTAAACTCCCAAGATACTATATATAGTATCTTGGGTAATTTTTGCTTTTATTGTATATTATAATTGTGATTTACACATATAAATATATTTAAGAAAGGAGAACGATTTATGAAAAATCAGTTCAATATTGTTCCAAAAAATTCATCAGACTATGAAAAGAGCGATCTTATTCAAACACAGTTTTATATTAAAAATGATATAGCGTATATGATACTAGACAGTGATTATGGAGATAAAATTTCATTAAGAATGAGTACAGAATATACTAAAACGAAACCCGTTAATTTTTCTAAATTACAGATTATTGACAATTTCATTTTAAACCAGGCAAGGCATCTTATATGTATAGATAGTTCAATACCAATGAAACCGGTAAATGTTATATATCGTTCTAATAAGTGTACTAAACCGTCTGTATATTATGCTTCTTTGAAAACGTTATATATGGCATTTGGAGTTAGTAATGCTATACATATAACCTGTAGTAGTCCATGCTTAGTTATGGATAACGATCAAAAGTATTACATAACCTTTGATAATGATAGATATGTAATTTTAGTTGATGAGAATTATAAAGATCCTAGCAAATTACCAGGAATCTCATTTGCAAAATTACCATTAGAAAAAGAACAAATAAAGAATGTTCCAACTTTTAATAGTACAGAAGATGCGAGAATATTTTTAAGTAAATTAATAGATAAATATCTCTTTGGTGAAGAGTTACCAGAAAGCAATGCAGATGTCTGTATTACATTAAGAGCTTTTAGACATAATTGCATTCCAATATCTGTTGATTTATTTAATATAAGAAAACTTATGTCAACTTCAGATGAAGAGGAGGATTAAATTATGACAACTTTCAAATTATTTAAACCAGCCAATCTGACAGAAAGAGAAACCTTACCAACGAAATCATTTGTTAAACTTGTGGGAGAATACGTACTTGTAATAATAGATAAAGATTATGGAGATAAAATAAAAATTCATGGCGAAAAATCTGATGTTATACTATCTAAAATTGATATAAAATCCAATATCATTTTAAATAATGTAAGACAAGTGACCATATCGTGTGATGCTCTTACATCAAGCATTTATAATGAAATTACAATATTATTTCATATTAAAGACGATACGACTTATTTTTCAAAAGCAGCAGTTTACGTAGTAGATACACTTGCATTATCCGACGCTATCGGATATGATAATTTAACTTACTTAGACTTTGGAACAATAAAATTGACCGAAATTTCTTGTAATCACGATAATACTAAGGATAAAACGCCAAATTTTATAATTGTAAATAAATTGTTTCATAAAAAACCATTAGTCAAAGTACAAATACATTATGGTATACCTGACGACTTTATTATCATAACTGATAGAGACTACGGAGAGAATATAATCATTTCGAAAAATGATAAGAAGGTATCTTTAACTAGAATGGATACATCATCATGCAAAATTATATACAAAGCTAAAAAGTTATCCGTTTTGCATACTTCCGGTAATATATTATGGGACGGTGTGAAGTGTGTCAAAAGATTTTATGTACCAGTAGAGTATTCTGAACCAACTGCATATATTACATCTTTAGAAGAATTTGTTTCAGTTATAGGAAAGAATTATTTCTGTCAGTTAGGAAATGATTTACTTGGCTTTTCTGAAAATTAATATACTAAAAAAGATAAGGAGAAATAATATAATGTATAATTGTAAAGATAGAATGATATTTAGACATGAGCCTATTTGTTTTAATGGAAAACCGATAATTAATAATTGTAAATGGAACTTTAAACTTATTGCAGACAATTTAATGCAGAATACAGAAAGTCTAATTACATTGGAATATAACGAAGAGACAGAAAAAGATTTTACACCTTTATTCTCTTTAAATTTATATACCAAAGTTCCATACAATCAATCTAATATAGCAGGTATTCCCAGAGAAGAAATATTCATAGAAGGAAAAGATGTACAGATTGAATCTCCAACACTTATGGCATTTGCTTATATTCCATCAAAATACTTATATGATGAAAAGCTACGTTTATTCAAAAATATCTTAAGTGCTTATGAATCAAGCAGATATCATTCTAAAAAGGGAGATGAATATATGAATAACTATAATAAATTAAAAGATAAGTATTCAGAATTAACAGGAATGACATGTGAAGAGATAGACGAAAAAGTAAAAAGTATAAATTGTAAAAATAATAAGGATGCAGAAGATAATGAGAATTAGTATAGATATTATACATTAGGAGTACTTATGCCATCATTAATAGTAGTATCAATATTATCAGTTATAATCATAGCATTAATAATTATGGTAATAATAATATTTCCAATAATCCAAGAACGCTTCAAATTATCTATGATTTTAATTATATTATTTTCTATTATAATAACGGTGC
>ERZ894180.509-NODE-509-length-31685-cov-7.295226_pt1 | contig 31685 bp, 29 predicted proteins | sample MGYA00380278_ERZ894180 | MGnify/ENA primary metagenome ERZ894180 (study PRJEB32331, sample SAMN06328450) | human gut metagenome | biome: human gut microbiome; feature: stool | host: Homo sapiens | collected 2013-02-24 ...
GCCCCTTGGAGAGCTGGACATCCCGCTGCTGCCCGGAGATCATATGGAGATGGCGGAAAACGGCTCCCTGATTGCCAATTTCTTCAATCAGGTGCAGCTGGAAGCCTCCGGCGCAGACCTTTCCGTCACCAGCCTTGCCAATGTGGTGAAGGGCTTTAATAAGCAGGTCACCATCCGGGACGTGGTGGCCACCTACGTGTTCCCCAACACGCTGCAAACCCTTCAGGTGGATCGCCGGGTGCTGAAGGCCGGGCTGGAACGCTGTGCGGAATACTTTGAACTGGATGAAGCCGGGAAATTACAGGTGGGGCAGAGCTTCCTCAAGCCCATTGTCCAGCACTATAACTTTGACTATCTGTCCGGTCTGGAAGTGACGATGGACGTCCGTCGGCCGGTGGGTGACCGGGTCACATCCATGGTGTATGAAGGCAAAGAGCTGGAAGAAGGCCGGACGCTGACACTGTGCATGAACAACTACCGGGCGACCGGTACGGGCGGGTATCCGTTCTACGCAAAGTGCAGGCTGGTTAAGGATCAGCCGACGGAAATATCTCAGATGATTATTGAGTATATCGACCGACATAAGCATGTTGTCGTGGACAAACGGAAATGGCTGCATGTGATCTATTGATACGCGGAATTCCCAGGGCTTGAAGCCCTGGGAATTTTTGCGTTTTGGAGCTGACAGCGGCGGGTGGCATGATGTGGAAAGACGCTCATATGGTGTTACGAGGTGAGCGCAGATGGATGAGGTACAGAAGGATGTTTTGGATGCTCTGTTGCGGATGCTTCTGGACAGGGGCCTGATTTCGGGGGATGTTTACGGCAGGGCGCGTGAGAAAGTTCTCGGCACATTGGATTTGCCGCCCTTTTTCCGGAACAGGGAGGATGCTGATGGAAGTTCGGAAAATCCGCGCTGAAATGCGGAATGGCAGGTCGTTTTACGACCTGCCCCTCCGGGTGACGTTTTATGCCCGGGTATCCACAGACCAGGACGAACAGATCAACAGCCTAGAAAATCAGGTGCAGTATTATACGGAACTGATTCAGAGCAAGCCCAACTGGAAATTCGTGCTGGGGTATGTGGATGAGGGAATTTCCGGTGGCTCCACGAAAAAGCGGGACAATTTTAACCGAATGATTCGGGATGCCAAGGCCGGAATGTTCGATTTCATCATCACCAAGGAGATTTCCCGGTTCTCCAGATCGACCCTGGACAGCATCAAATATACCCAAGAGCTGCTGGATTACAATGTGGGGGTGTTCTTTCAGAACGATAATATCAACACTCTGGACACGGACAGTGAGTTCCGGCTGGTGATCATGGCGGGCGTTGCCCAGGATGAAATTCGGAAGCTGTCGGAACGGCTGAAATTCGGTTTCCGGCAGGCTATCAAGAACGGCCACGTGTTGGGCAACGATAAACTCTATGGATATGACAAAAAGGACTGCGTCCTGACCGTCAATGAGGAGGAAGCGGAGATCATCCGTATCATCTTTGACCTCTACGGAAATCAGCGGCTTGGAACCCGCACGATTTCCAAACGGCTGATGGAGCTGGGCTACACCAGCCGGGAGGGAAACGCCTTTAACACTCTGACCATCCGGCACATTCTGGAAAATCCAAAATATAAGGGCTGGTACTGCGGGAATAAGAGCCAGAGCGTGGATTACCGGACAAAGCGAAATATCTTGCTGGATGAAAGCGAGTGGGTGACGTACCCGGATCCCTCTATACCGGCTATCATTTCTGAAGAACTGTGGAATCGGGCCAACGCCCTGTACAAGAGAAGGAGAGAAGAAATGAAGTCACGCAGCAGCGGCCTCAGCTTTCACAATCGCTATCCCTACAGCACAAAAATCTATTGTGAGGAACACGGGACTACCTTTCACCGGCAGGTGATTCAAACAAAAAAGGGACAGCAGGAGGTCTGGCAGTGCAAGGTTTACCGCAGCCACGGAAGGGCGGCCTGTTCGGCACCACAGATTCGCAGCAGTGACCTGGATTTTATCCTCAGCGACATTTTCAAGGAGTTGATTCGGGATAAGCAGAAAATTATCGATTCTCTGGTGACGGTGCTGACCAACATTCCCAAAGAAGTGGATTATGGCAAGCTCCGCTGTCAGGTGGAAAATGAGATGGATGATCTGGAGCGAAAGAAAAATCGGCTGCTGGATTTGAGCATTGCCGGTGCATTGACGGTAGAAGAATTCAAGGAGCGCAACGATGCCTTCAACGTCCAGATTCTGGAGTGCCATGGAAAACTGACGGCCATCCGGCAGGAGGAAGAAAACAGGACTTCCGAAGAACTGGATATCCCGGCCATCCGTCAGGCTCTGGACCAGGCACTCAGCTTCACCGGGAATATTGATACTGCACTGGTGGCAACGATTCTGGATAGGGTTGTTGTTAAGAAAGAAAGCACCAAGGATGATATTCATCTCGACATTTTTCTGAAGCTGGGCAGCACCTATGAGGCCGTCTATACACCGCTCAAGCACACCGCAGGCATCACCAGTCAAAAAAATATTACGCGCAAACAGCCGATCAGGAGGACTTGATTTCCATTGGGACAATTGGGCTGATCAAGGGGATCACGACATTCGATGCCCACAAGGGGGCGAGACTTGCTACCTATGCTGCCCGGTGCGTAGAAAATGCTATCCTCACACCAGCGACTTTAAGAGTCAGCACCTTGCACCCCAAGGCTTCAAACGGCCTGCATGGCGCATTTTGGACCGGTTATCGGGCGATTTGTATGTCCTTTCCCAGACGCAGAATTCCATTGTGAGGTATGCACCTCTATACATACATAGTTTTGTACTGTGCGCCCCTCGGAAGATTTTGGAGGCGACCCAGTTCAATCAGCGGTATCGCAGATATGAGGAGATCGATAATGTACCGGACAGGCTCCGTTGGTGCAGACACAGCAAGGGACTCATGCAGGTGGAAGTGGCAGACAAGGTGGGGATGACCCACAGTGTTTACAAAGCCATCGAGGAAGGCTTTACGTAGCATATTGAACCGGAGAAGGTGGATCGGCTGGCGCAGTTCTACGGAGTTCCGGTGACGGACTTCCTGGATGAATTCAATCATTTCCTTTATGATGGACAAGCTGTCCGCATCCGGGCATACCGGGAATCCTTTGGTATGGGCAAGAAACCTTTTGCGAGAAAAATGGGAATCCCAGTCCGTTGCTTGCAGGAATGGGAGAGCGGCAGAAAGGTTATCAGCTTAAAATGCTGGGAAAGGCATTTTAGGGGACGAGCATGATCTGTACGAAAAGATGTAGCTTTTTATAGTGAACTATGGTATAATTAGAACAAATTAACGAATTAGCGGTGGAGGTCATACAATGGGTGAGAACAATACCGAACTGATAATTTACCAGACGGAAGATGGTAAAACCAAAATCGATGTTCATATGGAAAATGAAACAGTCTGGCTTTCTCTGGATCAGATGGCAGAATTGTTCCAGCGGGACAAGTCTACAATTTCAAAGCATATTAAAAATATCTTTGCAGAGGGCGAACTAACAAGAGAAGCAGTTGTTGCAAATTTTGCAACAACTGCAACTGACGGAAAAACCTATCAGGTTGATCATTACAATCTGGATGTAATTATCTCTGTTGGTTACCGTGTGAAATCTCTGCGTGGCACCCAGTTCCGCATCTGGGCGAATACGATTCTAAAAGAGTATATGATCAAGGGATTCGCCATGAATGACGATCTGCTAAAGAAATCCGGCGGCGGCAACTACTTTGATGAATTGCTGGAAAGAATCCGGGATATTCGTTCTTCGGAGAAGGTGTTCTGGAGAAAGGTGCTGGATATTTATGCTACCAGCGTGGACTATTCTGCCAGTGCGGAAGAAAGTGTTCTGTTTTTCAAAACCGTACAGAATAAGATGCTCTACGCTGCTACAGGTATGACGGCTGCGGAATTGGTCAGTGGACGAGCCAATGCGCTGCTTCCCATGATGGGCATGACGGTAATCAAGGGTAAGCGTCCTACACTTGCAGAAGCAAAGACAGCGAAAAACTATTTGAACGAGGATGAACTGGGAACACTGAACCGTTTAGTGTCGGCATATTTGGACTTGGCTGAGCTACAGGCCATGCGTAAGAAGCCCATGTACATGAAGGACTGGATTGCCCGTCTTGATGATTATTTAAGGATGACGGACAGTGAGGTGCTCCAGAATGCCGGTTCTGTTTCTCATGCTTTGGCTGAGCAAAAAGCAAAAGAGGAATATCAAAAATACAAGCGCATTCACTGTGGTGATCTGACACCGGTTGAGCAGGCTTTTTTGGAATCTGTTGAGGCAACGGCGAAAAGATTGGAAGGGAAATAATAAGAAGCAGGGGGGAATAGACTTTCCATCAAGTCTGTTCCCTGCTTCTTTCTTTCACGGTTTCGATGACCGCATCCAAAAGTTCCAGCTTTTGGCTTGAGGGGCAGTTCAGCGATTTGATTCGCTGGGTTACTGCGGCTGCGTGGACATCGGACACCCGTTTTGCCAGTTCTATCTGGCCTTCTTCGGTTTTGGGGTAATACACGATCAGATTGATCGGTGCCATGCTTCGGATAACGGTCACCTCCTTGGGCGCTTGCCCGGAATGCTGGAAAACCAAGATGTCGAACCTTGTCACTTCTTATCGAATGTATGTTCGCAATTTGTTTACACATTTCTTGAAGAAGCTTGTATAATAGAGTCATCTTAGGTTCTTTGTACCCTCATTATAGAGGAAACGCAGTCAGGTTGCATTGAACGCCAATTGAGCGGAAATTGAGCAAAAGGGAGTGAAAAGATGGAACGACTGGACTTTGCATCGGTGATGGCGGTGCTGCGGCGGAATATCCCGGATGAAAACTTTGGCAATCAGGCGGATTTTTTGGATTCCTTATTTTTGGACATGGGATTCAGTCCGCAGACGGCTATGGAATTTGACCAGGGACAGGTTTGCCGGTGGATCAATGGCCTGGCAAGGCTAAGTCCCAATATTATCAGCTTCTACCAGGACAGCTTCAATCAAAGGAAGCTGGTTAGCCGCATTAAAAATATGCTGCTGCCGATGATGCCCGATAGTGCCATGGCAGCCCAGGAACTGTATGACCTTGTGCTGCAGGCTCCCAATGTGTCCCCGCAAAAGAAGATGGAGCTGACAGACGGATATACTTTTGAGGATGAAAACGATGAAGCGATTTTCATAATGGAAATCCTCTGCCTTGCGATGCAGCTCCGCTTTGAAAAGCGGGATGTGCGGAAGAAGCAGCTTCTGACACCGGGCAATCTCTCCCCGGCTGTTGTGGACTATATTTTCGATACCGACATCCCCAGACCTTGCCGGTGGTTCCTTGGGCGGGAGCAGGAGTTGGAACAGCTTCATGCCCTGTTGGTGGATCACAATAAGGTGTTTCTGCACGGCATTCCCGGTATCGGCAAAAGTGAGCTTGCCAAGGCTTATACAAAGCAATATGGCAAGGAATACACCAATGTCATCTATGTAAATTATCCCGGCGATCTGAAGCAGGCTGTGATCGATCTGGACTTTGCAGACGATATGCCAGACGAGAGTGACGATGCCCGATTCAAGCGGCATAACCGGTTCCTGCGCAGTCTGTGGGAAGATACCCTGCTGATCGTGGACAATTTCAACGTCACCGCATCTCAGGATCAATTCCTGGATGTGATGCTAAAGTACCGTTGCAGAATTCTATTCACCACCCGCAGCCGATATGAAAACCACATTTCGCTGGAGGTAGGTGAACTGAACCCGGATACCCTGTTGGAACTGGTGGGCAAGTTCTTCCCGGAAGCAGAGAGAAAGCGGGACGAGATCAAAGAAATCATTGCTCTACTCCATGGACATACCTTTGCGGTGGAGCTGGCAGCGAGACTGCTGGCAAACGGTCTGCTGAAACCCAAGGCACTGCTGACCAATCTCCAAAAGGAAAAAGCCGCCCTGTATGCGGACGATAAAATCGGCACCACAAAGGACGGCAGAAACAAGAAAGCTACCTACTATGACCATATCCACAGCCTGTTTTCCTTGTATAAGCTCACAGGCAGTGAACAGGAGATTATGCGCTGCATGACCCTCATTCCTGCTAATGGCATTTCCTCCAGACGGTTTGCGGCATGGATGGATCAGAAGAACATGAATACTATCAACGATTTGATGGAGATGGGATTCATTCACCCTAAGAACAATCGGGAGATTCTGCTGCACCCCATGATCCGGGAGGTTGCGGTGGAGGAACTGAAACCCTCTGTCTGTAGCTGCTCAGTGCTGCTGGACAGCTTGCAGAAGATCAGCCTGATGCACGGTTTGGATTTTATGAATAACAAGCAAGTGTTCTACACCGTTGAAAGCATCATCACAACAATCTGCAAGGACGATACTGCTAAGTATCTGCTGTTCCTGGAGAATGTGTTCCAGTATATGGACAAGTACCGCTATGAAACGGGTATGCAGGCAATCATCGAAGAGATGACAACGATCCTGTCCGATGATTCCGTTGGCACATCCGCTGACCGTGCCTGCCTGCTGGATGCTCGTGCAGTATTGGAGAAGAACGCCAAAGAACAAATCGAATTGGTGGAGGAAGCAATTCAAGTTCTGGGTGAAGTCCATTCCGGCAATGCCCATCTTGCGGCAAATCTACACGCCAATTTGGGTGCGCTATACCACAAAGCCGGACGCATGGATCTTGCCAAACTGTATATGGAACAGGGTGTACAGCTACTGGAAGAATACAATTTGACCGGCTTCCATGACAGCGTGACGCAGATCTGCAATTACGCAGCATTGATTACCGATTTGGGTGAACCCCAACGGGCCTACGCTGCACTGCTGAAACTGGCGAGGACGGTGAAAGAACTCAATTCCGATCAGTGCCTGGATTATGGCTTGATTCAGCAGGTAATGGGAAGTGTTTGCGTGGTAAAGGGCGATGCAGCCCAGGCGCAGCTTCACCACCAACGAGCTATGGCGATCTTTGAAGTAGTGTTTGAAGATGAACCGGTGCTCTTGGAGGAAAAGCGCAAGGAGATCGGACAGGCGGCACTTGTCAGCAGACAGAAAAATCAAAAACTACTTGTATAACGAATGAGAGCGAGGTTCCGTAAAAAGGAATCTCGCTCATTCTTTTTGTCAATTTGCGCTCAATTGGCGTTCAATGTCAAAACCACCTCTTTTTGGTACGATTTATGGGCAGGAGGAAACTCTGTCATCGAATCTATCAAAGGAGGTCTTTTTTATGAGAACGGTGGTGAGCGCATGACGGTGAAGTTACGCAAAGGCAGCCAGATCCCGGCATATATGGCATACCCCAGATTTTTGCTTACGATGGACATAAGCGAAACAGCGAAGCTGGTATATGTTCTGCTTTTGGATCGGGCAAGGCTGTCCATGAAAAATGAAGGGTGGGAAGATGAACAGGGTCATGTGTTCATCTACTACACGATTGCGGACTTGGCAAGCGCAAGCGGCAGAAGCGAAATGACGGTAAAGAATGCTCTGGCGGCGCTGGAGCAGAAGAATCTCATTTCCCGCAAGCGGCAGGGAGCTGGGCTGCCCAGCAAAATCTATGTGCAGGTACAGACAGAAACCTGTCTCACCGGATGGACAAGTTTTAAGCCTCAGACAGACCAAAAACTGTCCACAAGTAATAAGCAAAGAAAAACGAAAGAGAAACCTATCAGAAATTATGACTATGAGGAGGGAGATAGCCTATGAAACCGATCTCCACGGACTTGGAGAATATCTTTCAGCCGGTACAGCTCCGGGAGGATGAGTACATGGATAAAGAAAGCAAGCTGATCTATTGCAGCCGCTGCCACACACCCCGGCAGAAGCGGTTTGAAATGACCGGCAAGCTGTTTGAACCCCGATGTATGTGTGCCTGCCAAACGGCGGCCTATGAACAACGGGAGCAGGAACGAAAGCACCGGGAATTTCTGGATACGGTGGCAAGAAACCGCAGCGTGGGATTGCCTGACCCGGAGCTGCGTAAGCACACCTTTGAAAATGATCTTGGGTACAACCCCAAACAAATGAATATGGCAAAGCGGTTCGTAGAGAGCTGGGACGAGTTCAGAAAGAACTCCATGGGCTTGCTCCTGTGGGGGAATGTGGGAACCGGCAAGAGCTTTATTGCAGGTTGCATCGCCAATGCGCTGCTGGATCAAGGTGTGCCGGTGATGATGACCAACTTTGCAAGACTCCTAAACAAACTGACCGATATGTATTCCGGTGATCGGAACGCATATATCAATAGTTTCAATTCTTTCCAATTGCTGATCATCGACGACCTGGGTGTGGAGCGGAATTCGGAGTTTGCCCGGGAGCAGGTGTTCAACATCATCGACAGCCGATACCGCAGCCAGCTTCCCATGATCGTGACCACCAATCTGACGGTAGACGAACTGAAAAATCCGGCAGACCTTGCAAGGGCGAGAATCTATGACCGGGTACTGGAACGGTGTACAGCGATCAAGGTGAACGATCAGAATATCCGGAAATTGAACATGGCGGAAAATTTGACCAAAGCGAAACAACTGTTGGAGGGGGTGACGGTATGACAGAGCAGGAAAAGAAGCTGCTTCAAGCGAAGCACCGCATGGAGGAAGCGGAGGCACGGAACCGGAAGAAGGAGCGAAGCCTCAGAACCCGGCGGCTGATCCAGGAAGGTGCGATTTTGGAGAGCGTATTTCCCCAGGCACAGCACATGGAACTGGAAGCGCTGAAAGCGATTCTGGAGAAGCGACTGGGTACGAAAGATACGAATAACGGGGGCTGAGAACGGGCGTAGGCTTCCCGAAGGGCGCACTTACTCACCACCCCGGAGGGGAGGTGGTATTTCCGTTGGAAATCGTGCGCTCTCCGAGGGGGTTGCGGCTGTTGCGACAGCCTATGGACAATGCCACACTGGAAGCGAAAGTGCTGTCATTGTCCACGCAGTTGGTGTGCGGTACATACCGAACAGAATACCGTCGCTAATGGCTACGGTATTCCACCAACTGCCTGAGAAAAACTTCCACCGGAAGCTTTTCTCAGCAAGGGAGCCTTGATTCAAGGCCCCTTGTTCTTTTCAAAAAGAACCAAAACAAAAACGACGAAAGGAGGGAAACGAGAATGGCGATTTACCATTTGGAAGCAAAGGTTATCAGCCGAGGTGCAGGGCGATCTGCGGTAGCGGCAGCGGCCTATATGAGCTGCTCCCAAATTCTAAATGACTACGACGGTGTGCAGCATGATTACACCCGAAAACTAGGCCTTGTCTGGCAGCAGATATTCCTCCCGGAATATGCGCCAGCCGAGTGGTCAGACCGGGGAACACTCTGGAATGCCGTGGAGGAAAACGAGAAAACCAAGGACAGCCGATTGGCACGGGAGTTCGTTGTGGCCTTGCCCATTGAGATGGGGAAAACGGAATGGGAAAGTCTGGTGACGGAATTTATCCAGAATAACTTTGTAGCGGATGGGATGTGCGCCGATGTGTGCATCCACGACACGGACGGACATAACCCCCATGCCCATATCATGGTCACGGTGCGGCCACTGGCTGAAAACGGACAGTGGCAGTACAAGACGGAAAAGGAATATCTGTGTGTCCGGGACGGCGAGGAAATGGGCTTCACCGGAGCTGAGTTCAAGCAGGCTCAGAAGGAGGGCTGGGAGAAGCAGTACCAGTATAAAGTTGGCAGAAAAAAGGAATATATGCCTCCCTCTGCTGCAGAAGTGGCTGGATATGAACGGGTATCCAAGACACCGAAAAGCACCCGCTTCGGACGGCAGAACCCCATTGCTGCCCGATGGAACAGTGATGAACAGTTGGTACTGTGGCGCTCTGCCTGGGCAGATGCGACCAACCGCTACTTGGAACGGGTAGGAGCAGAAGCACGGATCGATCATCGAAGCCATGCAGACCGTGGTATTCTTGAACAGCCCACCATCCATGAGGGCGTGACCGCACGGGCTATGGAGCAGCAGGGCTTTATCGCTGACCGGTGTGAATTGAACCGACAGATCAAGGCAGATAACAAGTTGCTGCGGGAACTGCGAAGTGTCTGTGAAAAGATCGCAAAAGCGGTCAAAAATACGGTGCCTGCCCTTGCGGAGGCTATGGAAACTCTGCGGCGGAATATGCTGGTTTTCCGGTGTCAGATCCTGCACATCAAGGGTAATCGGCGCAGCATCAAAAACACCTTGGCAAATGTGATGCCGGTACTGCGGCAGTATTCTGACCTTGTGGGTCAAATCAAAACCCTAAGCCGGGAACGCAAGGGACTGCTGGACGAAAAGAAAGAAACCTCTGTGCTGAATATTCTAAAACAGCGGGAATTGGCAAAGCGGATCGCTCAGCTATCCGAGGACATTGAGGAACTGCGCAGCGAAAAGGCTATGATCCTCAGCCACTTCGATAAAACCGATGATGAGGGCATGAAGGAAGTGAAACAGTGGGTGGCATCCATGGAAAACTCCTTGCAGCGGTTGGAGCAGACGGAAGCGAAGTACCAAGCCGAGTTGGATGCAGCGCTGGCTCAGTTCCGGGAACTGACCGGAGAAGCGGAGAGCATGGACAAGGTGGAGCTTCATGCCCATCGGCAAATCCTGCGTAAGCCCAACACCCAGGATGCAAGAGATCGGTTGCAGCAGGCCCATGGGAAGCAGTACAGTGCCATTACTATGATGGAAGCCCAGCAGGATGTGGATCATCTGCTCCGGGAGGACGAGAGAAAGCTGGAACCGCCGGTGCAAAAGCGGCCCGTCAGACACCAGCCGGAACCCCAGAAAAAGCAGCTCAAGCGGGACTATGAAAGATAATGTCAAGAGCCGGGAAAATCAAGAAAAATCCGATAGCAAGTTTCCAAATGATGTAGTCATCATTTGGGAGCTTCCTATCGGAAAACAAGCCATTTTTCCCGGTTCAAGAGCCGAGGAAAATTTACGAAAAACAGGAGGATTTCTATGAAAACAGGTCTTACGAAAAAACAGAAGACAACCGATGTGTACTACAATGCAAAAGACCCCCTTGCGGAAGTTTACACACATGATACGAACCTAAAGAAGCGGCTGCGGAAGTACGCAGCCAAATACCCGGAACTGTGCAAGCAAACTGACGATGATGGGCAAGGCGGCCTGCGCTTCGAGATCGACAAGAGCCGCATCAGCATCCGGTTGACGGCACCCTACTCCGATGACCGTCGCAAGGCGGCAAGCGAGCTGGCAAGGAAACGGGGAATTCACACCAACTAAAAACAAGCCTGCATGAGTGAAACCAAAACTCATGCAGGCAATTCTTATTTCTTTTTGAGAATTTGATCGGGAAATACAGAGGCGTTGATTAAGTCAGCAGGATCGACATCCAAAGCATCAGCAATATTGAAAAACACTTCTAATGAGAATGGACGAGCAATACCGGGTGCTTCGATTGCGCTCAAATGCGAGCGACTCATTGCCGCCTTTTCTGCTAATTGCTCTTGGGACATTCCACGCATCTTTCGCAGTGTGGAGATTGCGATACCCAACTGTATAAATCTGTCCCTATTTTTGAACGCAGCTTCATTACTCATGTCTATCACCTGCCTATGGGTTAATTATACTATCTTTTGAATTAGTCCGCTGTTTCGAGCATAGAGCGATTGACTAATATTTAGAGCAAATCTATAATTAACAAAGCAAATGACTTTATTCTTTAGCACTTATGTATTTGGAGGAGCAAGATATGGAAGTGTTTACAGTTTCCTTCTTTGGGCATCGCATGATTGGCAATGCGCTGGAAATAGAAAACAGGCTGGAACAGCTCATACGAACTCTGCTTCGGGAACACGAGTATATCGAGTTCCTGGTTGGGCGGGACGGGGAATTTGACCAGCTTGTATCCTCCGTCATACGCCGCTGCAAGCGGGAATACCGCAGCGACAACAGCGCACATATTTGGGTTCTGCCCTATATCACGGCGGAGTTCCGGGATAATGAAGAATCCTTCCGGGACTACTATGACGAAATTGAAATATGTGAAGAGTCTGCCAAGAGCCACTACAAAAATGCCCACCAAACCCGGAACCGGGCCATGGTGGGCAGATCGGATTTGGTTGTGTTTTGTATCCAACATGAGAGCAGCGGCGCATGGCAGACCATGAAATATGCTAAGAAGCAGGGTGTTCCCTGCATCAATCTCAACGATCAGATGGAGGAAGCAGAATGAAAAAGAAGATCATTGTGGGAATTGCTGTCTGTCTTTCCCTTGCGGTTATCATTGCGGGAATGATGTGGGGTATCCGCATCTATCAGCGGGAACAAGATCCCAACTGGCAGTTGGCAAAGAAGCTATACAATGTTGAGTCCGCATTGCAGGAGATCGACGAAAGCTGGGAACTGCAATCCCTTACCCAAGTCACACCCTACTGCTATCAGAATCCCGATGGAGATACCATTACCTATTACTGCTGCATCACCACCTATGTGGAGGATGCTCCTGCTGAGTATTTTGGTCTTAATCAACCTGCATTGGAGCAGGCGGTGGACATAGATGCTCTTGACATTTGCCGTGACTGTGAAGTAAACGGTCTGGAAGCGGTCATGGGTGAACTGGATGGCAAGACATATCTGTGCTGGACAATCTCGCCCACATACAGTTGCGTTCTGGAATACACGGCCGGAAGCATATCGGAAGCCGATATTTTTCACATGGCTGAGAGTGTTGCGAGAAAACCGTCACAGTAGGAAATTGCTTGGTTAGATCGTATTTTGATATTCCTCAAAAAACAGCTTCGCTGCGCCATTACCGGTTTCATTGTAATAGAGGTATTCATCAAATCGGCAGTTCTGGTCGGAGATACTGACGATAAAGGTTTCGGGTGAGATCATGTTTTTAACATATCGCGGTGCGATGCAGATGCCCTTTCCCATGGACACCAGGAACAGTGCGGTGGAAAGGTTATCCACCTTGATGATGGAGATCTGACCTTTGGTGGCCTTTTCTGCCAGCATCCAGTTCTGTGCATAAGGGCCGAAGAGTTCCTGCGCATGGGGAACAATAATTGTTTGCCCAACCAACTGGTGAAGGGACACGGCGGATCTGGCCATCAGCGGATGGCTGGGCGGCAGTACCGCAAAGGTGCCGTTCCGGCGAGATAGAAACTGCGTTGTGCTGTCCGGTAAGTCATGGTAGGTGCAGGGTGTAAAGAACAGGTCATATGCAAGCGCAGTTTGGATGGGAGTATTTCCGGGGAATACATCATATTGCAGTTCAATGTCAGGATACCGCTTCAGAAATCCCTGAATGAAGGAGCGTATATGACCTGAATAGGAAAATTCCAAGCCAATGCCGATCCGTATTTTACCCTTGGCTGGGATATTCTGCGTCCGCAGACGGCGCAGGGCAGAATCGCATTTGTTGATGAGTTCCGGACTTTCTTTCGCAAGGATGCGACCGGCTTCCGTGAGGGAAACGCCGTGGGTGGTTCGGTTCAACAGCGTCACACCCAGTTCTTTTTCCAGATCCTGCATATGCCGTGTCAGCACAGACTGGGAGATGTAAAGTGCGTCGGCTGCCTTACTGAAGCTCAGCAGCTTGCTGAGTACCAGAAATTCATACAGTCTTCCTGTGTTCACGCTTGGACACCTCCTTGCAGAATTTCGGGAAGTCATTGGCAAAAGCAACCACATCCGGGTTGGGATTCGCTTTATCATAGAAGAAACAGGTGGTCGCCTGATGGGGCAGGTCGGTAACCGGCAGGCATACGGTGTTAGGGGGCAAGTCCATCATCGGCATAGGCCGCAGCAGGATGCCCTTTCCCACAGGCACAAGCAGCTTGTAGAATACAGAAGCGGTATCACTGTCATATACAGTAAAGTGAATCCCGGAGTCGGTAAGATTTCTCAACTGGAAATCCCGATTGGCAGACTCGGCAGTTTTGGGATAAAGGATAAACTGTTCACCCTCCAGTTCCCGGATGGAGACCATAATCCGGTCCGCAAGACGATGGTGGCGAGGCAAGATTACATACTGATTGGATGTAGATACGGGAACCTTGGTCAGTCCTTTTGGCACAAAGTCTGCCATCACTGGTGCAAAATAGATGTCCACAGCCCCGGACTGCAAGCCGTCCACGATACCATACTGACTGTCATCCAGGATCTCAAGACGGATGCCGGGGTAATTCAGATTCAGCAGATCCAAGAACGGGCCTAAATTCAGCGGAAGATTGGAACCGCTGATGGCAATTCGAAGCCCGTGATAGGAGTGATCCTGGACAGAGTGCATGGATTTCCGAAGCCCCTGATAGCTTGCTACGATCTCCTGAGCACTGGGAAGCAGCTGCTCTCCGGCAGCGGTCAGCACCATGGCATCTGCCTTTCGGATAAAAAGAGGCGTACCAAGGTGTTCTTCAAACCGAATCAAGCGTGCACTTAGCGTGGCACTGGAAATGCCTAATTCCAGTGCTGCTTTTTTTATGCTTCCATGCTGTGCCACAAGGGCAAATTCTTCGAGCCGTTCAAAATCCATATCACCACAACCTGTCAAAAATATAGAATAAGAAAGAGGCACTTGCTTTGTAGATTTTATCAAGATACTTCCTATTATAATTGGTCAACAGTTCCATGTCAATCCACGGAATCTGCAAAAATAAGGGTCTGCACTGTGATATAACATCAAAATAGACGCATAACAGATTGGCAAAAACGGGTGTTTTTTGGAATATCAGGGTGTTAGAATGTTTGTGCAAGATGAAAAAGAATGCCCCGAAACCGTATTCTTTGAATCGTGAATGATAACGAGGAGGAAACCATAATGAAAAAGATTATTAGTCTGATGCTGGTATTGCTACTGGTTGTCGGATGCTTTGCCGGTTGCGGAAGCAACGGTAATGCAAAAGGCGAAGGCTCCAAGATCATTGGTGTCTGCATGCAGAACAAGTCCAGCTCCATTTCCGTGCTGCAGGAGGAAGCTCTAATCGAGATGTTCGAACCTCTGGGCTACGATGTCCAGGTTGTCTCTGCTGACGATTCTTCCGCAACCCAGCGCTCCCAGGTGGAAAACTTCATCCTGCTGAATGCCGAGATGCTGGTCATTCTTCCCTGTGAGATCTCCACCCTGGAAGACAGCCTGATCAAAGCCCGTGAGCAGGGTATCAAGGTGGTCGTTTCCGGCGGTACCGGTACTGTCAGCGAGGATGCATACGATGCTGTTTGCTCTGACGATGAGTTCATGGTCGGTATGTATGTTGCTTCCGTTGCCAAGACCTGGATCGAAGGCAATATGGATCCCAACGGTGACTGGGAAGTTCACTTCCTGAGTTCTACCCTGAGCGAAGATGCCATCACCCGCTGCCAGGGCGAAGCTATGATCCTAGAGCAGTACCTCAAGAACAAGAACGGCGAGTATGTCAACCTGATGGGCGAAGTCGTGGACGAAGCCAATAAGGTGGAGAACCCCGTTTACTGTGAGATGGTTGCTTCCCGCGTTTCCAGCTACGAGGAGTGCAGCACCCAGATGTCCATGTCCGACAACCGCGGCGTTGTTTCCGGCGTTCTGACCGAGCATCCCAATGTCCGAGTGTTCATCGCTTACAACTCCCTGGCATCCACTGCCGGTTCTACTTACATTACCGATACTTATGCCAATGCCAATGAGTACGCATTCTTCTCCGGCGGCGTTATGGGCGACGAGTACGAATACCTGATCGGCTCCGTTGCTGAGGGTGCTGGTACTTACAGCTGCTTCCGTGGCGCCTGCCAGTTCGGCGGTGGCGACGCAGCAGCAACTCTGGCAGACCTGTGCAACCGTGTCATGTTTGGCGAAGCTGGCGTTGACTACGGCAAGACCAATCCCAATACCATCGGCCTTTACTACCCCATTGATGGTGAGATCAACGGCGGCACTGACGCACTGGTCTGCTTCGACGCACCTCCTTACATCAGCGCATATACCTATGAGGAAATCCTGGCCCAGGAAAAGCTGATGACTTACTGGGACAGCGCCAACGGCTACAACAAGAATATGCAGGAAGCTCCTGTTGTGGATGTGCCTGTTGTGGATACTCCCGAGCAGGCAGCTGCCGGTACTTATACCTATGACTACGAAGGCATCGGCGGTACTGAAACTGCTCAGATCGTTCTGAATGACGACGGCACTGTGAGCTTCCAGCTGAAGGATCATCCCATGATCACCGATGCATACGCAGGCACCTACACCCGTGAAGGCAATGTGGTCACCATCAAGGCTCTGACCAATGTGGACACTGCTTCCGAGTACAAGATTCCCGGCCTGTGGGATTGGATCGACAACGCAACCGGTGATGCTGTGATTACCGTTGACGATGCAACCGGTACTTTTGTTCCCGGCGCAGAAGCCGCAGCTCCTGCCGAAACCAATGTGTTCCTGTATGAGTATGAGGGCATGGGCAGCACTGATGTTGCCCAGATCACTCTGAACGAGGACGGCACTGTGCAGTTCCAGCTGAAGGATCATCCCATGATCACTGACGTCTATGCAGGCACCTACACCCGCGAGGGCAATGTGGTCACCATCAAGAAACTTACCAATGTGGACACCGCTTCCGAGTACAAGATCCCCGGTCTGTGGGATTGGATCGACAATGCTACCGGTGACGCAGTTATCACCGTCAATGACAATGGAACCTTCGTTCCCGGTGCGGAAGAGGCTCCTGTTGCTTCTGGTGAGGCAGTCGCGGCTGGAGAGTATGTGTTCATGGAAGCCACTCCCTTTGGCGAGTTCAAGTGGACTGTTACTCTGAACGAGGACGGTACTGCTGTGGTTGCTCAGCCCGAAAACGAGCAGATGGGCAATCCTTCCTGGACTGCTGTCTGGACCGATAATGGCGACGGTACCTTTACCACCGCAGAATGCACCGGCGAAGGCCCCATGATCGCAGCTTTCTGGAACAATAATGCTATCACCTGGGTGAACAATGGCGATGGCACTGTGACTCCCATAGGCTATACCGGCTAAGTTCCTTGAGGGCTGCCCCCTTAGGGCAGCCCTACCTTTTTACCCGAAGGAGATAGGTAAATGCTTGAATTAAAGAATATCACCAAAACTTACCCCGGTGTGGTGGCTCTGAACAATGTGTCTGTGACATTCCAGCAGGGCGAAGTCCATGCCGTTATGGGTGAGAACGGTGCAGGCAAGTCCACGATGATCAAGATCATCTCCGGTGCCATCAACCCCGATCCCGGCGGTGAGATCATCTTCGACGGCAAGTCCTACACCCAAATGACCCCTGCGCTGTCCGCTGAAAACGGCGTGGCAGTGATCTACCAGGATATTAACCTGGTTACCCCCATGACCGTAGCGGAAAACATGTTCATGGGCCGCAAGATGGGCAAGGGCTACTCCAAGCGCCGCCTGAACAAACTGGCGCAGGAGATTTTTGATGAATACGGCTTCCAGCTGGACCCTGCCATGCGGGTGGAACGGCTGAGCCCTGCCAATCAGCAGATGGTGGAAATTGCCCGTGCCATTTCCAATAACGCAAAAATTATGATCATGGACGAACCCACCGCTCCGCTGGCAGCAGCCGAGGTCGATCTGCTGTTCTCCATCATCGCAAAGCTGAAAGCCAAAGGCGTGACAGTGATCTACATTTCCCACCGTATGGACGAGGTGTTCCAGATTACCGAGCGGGTCACGGTTCTTCGTGACGGCCAGTATGTGACCACCATCAACACCGCAGACACAAACCGTCAGCAGTTGGTCAACTTGATGGTTGGCCGTGAGCTGAACGAGAATTTCCCCACAAGAAAGACTCCCGTTGGCGATGTCATTCTGGAAGCTAAGAAACTCACCGGCAACTCCGTGGAGAATATCAGCTTCCGGCTCCATCGTGGTGAAGTTCTGGGCTTTGCCGGTCTGGTTGGCTCCGGCCGCAGCGAAACCATGGAACTGATCTGCGGCGTCAAGAAAATGGATTCCGGTGAAGTGTGGATGAACGGGCAGAAGATGCATATCAATTCTCCCGCTTCCGCCATCGAGCACGGCATTGGTCTGATCCCTGAGGACCGGAAAGAGCAGGGCGTGATCCTGTTCAATACGGTCAAGTTTAATACTTCTCTTTCCGCTGCCCACAAGCTGACCAAGTTTGGCTTTATCAGCGGCAAAAAGAACAAGGAAATGGCTGAGAAATACCGGGAGACCCTACGGATCAAAGTTCCCCATATCGATCAGATGGTGGTGAACCTCTCCGGTGGTAATCAACAGAAGGTGGTCCTTGCCAAAACCCTGGCAGCAGATCCCGATGTGATCATCTTCGACGAGCCCACCAAGGGTATCGACGTAGGTGCAAAGCAGGAAATTTACAATCTGATGAATGAACTGGTGGCCCAGGGAAAGGCCATCATCATGGTATCCTCCGACATGGAGGAGATTCTGGGCATGTCCGACCGGATCATTGTCCTGCATGAAGGACTGGTGTCCGGTGAACTGCGCCGGGAAGAATTCAGCCAGGAGCGGGTGCTGCATCTGGCATCCGGTCTGTAAGGAGGAACATATATGAAAGAGAAAAAATCCCTCGGTGCCCGTCTGGGCGCTGCTGGCCGTTACCTTTACCAGGAGGGTACGGTTTACATCATCCTGGCTGTGCTGGTGCTGATGTTCAGCATTCTGAACCCCCTGTTTTTATCCCCCGGCAACCTCTATAATCTGCTCACCCAGTCTACTTACATCATCATTGCCGGTATGGCAATCTGCTTCGTCATGATCTCCGGCGGCATCGATATGTCTGTCGGTAACCAGATGGCAGTTTGCGGCTGTACTGCAGCCATCATCATGCTGGAGACCGACCTGCCTATTTGGGTCATCTGGCCTGTGTGTATGCTGATCGGCTTCCTTATGGGCTGCCTCAACGGCATTATCTCCGCCAAGCTGAAGCTGTTCCCTCTGGTTGTCACCATTGCCACCGGCGAGGTGTTCAAGGGCATCGTCTATACCATGACCGAATCCAAGTCCTACTCCGGTATGCCCGAAGCCTTCCGTGCTCTGTATAAGATGAAGATCATGGGTCTGCCTCTGGACGTTTATCTGACCATTGCCATTGTTGTCATCACCTGGCTGGTGCTGAACAAGACCCACTTTGGCCGCGACGTTCTGGCAATCGGCGGCAACAAGGAATGTGCAAGACTGTCCGGTATCCGGGCTGACCTGATCCAGGCCCTGTGCTTTGGCCTCACCGGTCTGATTTTCGCCATCGCTACTCTGGATATGCTGGCTCAGCAGAACCAGACCTCCGCAACCACCGGCCCCGGTACAGAAATTACCTGTCTGACTGCAGCCATCATCGGCGGCATCAGCATGAAGGGCGGCAAGGGCAATGTGTTCGGCATGGTTGCCGGTATCTTCGTCATGCAGATGATCGCCAACGGCATGATGTTGGCAGGTTGGGGCACTTATACCCAGTATACCGTCAAGGGTCTGATCCTGATCGCTGCTATCGCATTTGATGCTCTGAAAAACCGTCCCAAGCCCATGGTTCGTGTTCGTAAGGGTGGTGCGGATCCTATGGGCATGAAGCCTCCCATGGATGGCAAGCCCCCCTTCGGTGCACCTCCTATGGACGGAAAGCCTCCTTTCGGTGACAAGCCCCCTATGGGCGTGCCTCCCTTCGGCGGCCCCGGCGGTCCCCCTCCTGCAGGCTTTGTGCCTCCTATGGCTGATATCAGCTGGGTCAAGCGAAAATTCCTGGATGTTCCCTACGACAACAAGAGCAAACGTCAGTGCTTTGACCTGTATCTGCCCGATGAGGGCGACGGCCCCTTCCCGCTGCTCGTCCACATCCACGGCGGTGCTTTTGCCTTCGGTGACAAGCGGGATGACCACATGGATGCGTACCTCACCGGCGTGAAGCGCGGCTATGCGGTTGCTTCCATTGAGTATCGTGTGTCCAGCGAAGCTACTTTCCCAGCAGCTGTTCTGGACTGCCGTGAAGCCGTCCGCTACATGAAGGACCATGCCGAAGAATACAAGATCGATCCTGAAAAGGTCATCGTCATCGGCGGCTCCGCAGGCGGAAATCTGGCCGCCATGCTGGGCATGAATGTACCCAACGGAAAGTTCCCTGGCGAAGAGGGTAGAACCGAGTATCTGTGTGAGCCCACTGTGAAGATTGCCATCGACCAGTTTGGTCCTGTCCGCTTCGAGACCATGACCGCTCAGGCCAAGGCCAACGGTGTCAGCGAAGTGCATCCCAATCCCGACATGATGCCCGAAAGCAAGTATCTGGGCGTATCCCTTTCCAAGGCTCCTGCCGAGCTGCTGGCAAAATCCTATCCCGGTACTTACGCAAGCGATGCCATGGCACCCATGCTGGTGCAGCACGGTACTGCTGACCATCTGGTTCCCTGGGCACAGTCCGAGGAATTCGTTGCCGATTTGACCGCAAAGGGCTTCGGCGACCGGGTGGAATATATGCCTCTGGAGGGTGCTGACCATGAGGACAAGCGCTTCTTCAAGGAAGAAAATATGAACCTTGTGTTCAAATTTATTGAGAAGTATCTGTGATCACAAGGGCTTCGGAGTTTCTATACTCCGAAGCCCTTATCGATAGAAAGGAAATTATGGACATCAAAGGAATTATCTTTGATCTGGACGGTGTGATCGTGTTTACCGATCACTACCACTACCTGGCATGGAAGATGATCGCCGATGAAATGGGTATCTACTTCGATGAGACCATCAACAACCGGCTCCGGGGTGTCAGCCGTATGGAAAGTCTGGAGATCATTCTGGAAAACTACCATGGCGCACCTCTTTCTGACGAGGAAAAGGTGGCTCTGGCGGAGAAGAAAAATAACTTCTACCGGGAACTGCTTCAGGAAATGTCTCCCGATTCTGTTGCCCCGGAAGTAAGGCATACTCTGCAAACCCTCCGTGACAGAGGTTATCAGTTATCCATCGGTTCTTCCAGCAAGAATACCAAGACCATTTTGGAGCGGGTACAGCTTACGGACGCATTTGATGCCATCTCAGATGGCATCAATATCAGCCGCTCCAAGCCGGACCCGGAAGTATTCCAGAAAGCAGCCCAGTTCCTTGGGCTGAATGCGGAAAACTGTGCAGTCATTGAGGATGCTTTCGCCGGAATCGATGCGGCCTGTGCTGCTGGGATGATTAGTGTTGGCATCGGTGACGCATCCAGTTATGACAAGGCAACCTACCACATCCATAAGTTCGACGAACTTCTGAACATTTTCAATTGAGGAGGAAACACAAATGAAAAAGCTTCTGTCCCTGATTCTGGCAGTTGTTATGCTGCTGACCCTGGTAGCCTGCGGCGGTGCAGGTGAACCCGAAACTACCAAACCTCCGGTGCAGACATCTGAAGTGCCCGAAGCTTCTGAAGCTCCAGCTGTGGAAATGACTTCCTATACCTACACCTTCCAGGGCATGATGGGTGAAGAAACTGCCCAGATCGACCTGTACACCGACGGTACCTGCCAGTTCTTCCTGCCTGATCATCCTATGATCAAGGATGTCTATGCCGGTACTTACACTCAGGAAGGCGCAACCGTCTCCATCGTAGGTTTGACCAATGTGGACACTGCATCCGAGTACACCACTCCCGGCCTGTGGGACTGGATCGTGGATGGCAATGCGACCGTGACCGTTGATGTGGAAGCCAAGACCTTTGCTCCCGGTGAAGCGGCTGTCGAAGGCCCTGCAGGTCCTGTGGGTCCTGCAAGCGGCGACAACGGCATTGATGGCATCAAGAATATCAGCTATGGCAGCCTGTCTGCAGATCAAGTTCTCGATGTCTATACTCCCGAAGGCGTGGAAAAGGCTCCTGTAATCGTTCTGGTCCATGGCGGTGGCTTTATGTTCGGTGACCAGGGCATGGATATTGTTGCCCCTGTTATCAATAAGGCACTGGAACATGGCTATGCTGTTGTGGCCGTTGACTACCGCAAATCTTCCGAAGCTGTATTCCCTGCAGCACTTTCCGACGTAAAGGCTGCTGTCCGCTGGGTCCGTGCCCATGCTATGGAGTATGGCTTTGATCCCGAGCACATTGCTGTCTGGGGCGAATCCGCCGGTGCATACCTGGCTTCCATGACCGCCCTGACCCCCGATGTTGCCGCTCTGAACGGCGATATGACCGAGTTTGATAAGATCCCCAACGGTGTTACCGCCCTGGTCAGCTTCTATGCTCCCATTGAGTTCTACACCATGTATGATGAGGCTGGCAAGCCTGAAAGTGCTGCCGGTTCCTTTGAGTCCAAGTTCCTGGGTCAGGATATCATGGCCGACAAGGAAAAGACCTACACCACCTACTGGGAAACCTATGCAGATCAGATTCCCACTGATCTGAAGGTTTGGATTCAGGCCGGTGACGCGGATGAAAAGGTTCCTTACACCCAGTCCGTGAACTTTGCAACCCGTCTGGCCGGTTACATCGGCGAGGAAAATGTGGAGCATTCCATCATTCCCGGTGTCGGCCACGAGGCAGAAGCTTTCTATACCGATGAAAACCTGGATGCCGTGTTCGCATGGCTGGACGGCTTCATGAAGTAATATGGTTGATGTAAGAAAATCTCCTTTCCTCCTGAGCGAAGAGCAGGCTGCCTGGGTGGAGTCCACCCGGGCCAGCCTCTCCATTGAGGAGAAGGCAGGACAGCTGTTCTGCATTATGGGCGGCGATTATGCCCCCGATGTTTTGAAAGAAATGGTTGCCTCCGGCAAAGTTGGCGGCATTCTGTTCCGCCCCGTCGTGACCGGTGAGCAGATCAAGGCAGACTACGCACCTCTGGACGCGGTGGCGAAAGTTCCTCTGCTGAAAGCTGCAAACCTGGAAGAGGGCGGATCCGGTGGTATGAGCGACGGCACCCTGTTCGGCTGGCCCATGCTGACAGCTGCTACCGATGAGCCTGAGATGGCTGAGAAGTTCGGCAAAGCCTGTGGTACAGAGGGTGCTTCTGTTGGCATCAACTGGACATTCAGCCCAGTATGCGATCTGGATGTGAATTACCTAAATCCCATCACCAATGTTCGTACCTTCGGCTCCGACACCAAGCGGGTCAAGGCTATGACCGAAAGCTATGTGAAAGCTGTGCAGGCCTGCGGTGTTGCCGCCTGTGCAAAGCATTATCCCGGCGACGGTGTGGATTACCGTGACCAGCACCTGCATCCCACCTACAACACGCTGAAAGCAGATCAGTGGTACGGTTCTTATGGCAAGGTTTATGAGAATCTGATCGCAAACGGCCTCATGAGTGTCATGGTAGGCCATATCGCCCAGCCTTACGTAGCGATGGACACCAATCCTGAACTGACCTTTGAAGAAGCCATGATGCCCGCAACGCTCAGCAAGACTCTGCTGACCGATGTGCTGCGCGGTAAGTATGGCTTCAATGGCGTGATTACTTCCGATGCCACCATCATGGGCGGCTATTGCATGGCTATGGAACGCCGTAAGGCGATCCCTGCCTCCATCATGGCAGGCTGCGATATGCTGGTATTCAACACCGATTTCCACGAGGACTACGGCTACATTCTGGAAGCGCTGGAAGATGGCCGCCTGACCGAGCAACGCCTGGATGAATCAGTTACCCGAATCCTTGCCCTGAAGGCAAAGTACTGTCACAAGGTAGAGAACAAGCCTGTTCCCGCTGCCGCTTGGCACGAGGAAGCCGCCGATAAGGCTATCACCCTGGTGAAGAACAAGCAGCCGGACAAGCTTCCCATGACTCCCGACCGCTATCCCAACATCCGCTTGGTGACACTGGGCAAGGATGATATTTTGGAAGGCTCCGTCCGGGAGATTGCTAAGGAGATTCTGGAAGCAAACGGTTTCAAAGTAGAAATCTATGAACCCTTCGCAGATGATCTCCATGGCTCTTCCAATCTGCCTACTGACCGCTTGACACTCTACATGGCAAACTACGAGCAGGCAAGTAACCAGACTGTGGTGCGCATCAACTGGTGCCCCAAGCATGCACTGGATATGCCCCGATTTGTGAATGAAGAAGTGTCTGTGTTCGTTTCTCTGGCAAGCCCCTATAACTTGCAGGATGTGCCCATGATCCACACCTATGTGAATGCCTACACTGCCACCCGCACCACCATCCGTCTGGCAATCGAAAAGCTGATGGGCAAGAGTGAATTTAAGGGTGTCAGCCCGGTGGATGCCTTCTGCGGTCTGCCGGATACCGTACTGTGAGGTAATTTATGAATCAAGTAAATGATCTGCGCAGCGCATTGGAACTGCTGCGCTCCATGCCCGGTCAGCTGGTGGAGACCCATGTGGAAGTAGACCCGGAAGCAGAGCTGTCCGGTGTTTACCGTCATGTGGGTGCCGGTGGTACTGTTCAGCGTCCTACCAAGGTAGATGGCCCGGCTATGATCTTTCATAATGTGAAAGGCTTCGACGATGCCCGTGTTGCCATTGGCGTGGTAGGCTGCCGCAAGCGTGTCGCCGCATTGTTCGGCTGTAAGAGCGAAGATCTGGGCAAGCTGCTTTGTAAGTGTGCTGAAAACCCCATCGAGCCTGTGGTAACTGAAAACGCAGCCCCCTGTCAGGAGGTTGTCCATCTGGCAACCGAGCCCGGCTTCGATCTGCACAAGCTGATCCCTGCGCCCACCAACACACCTGTGGATGCAGGCCCCTACATTACCTTGGGTATGTGCTATGCCACCCATCCTGATACCGGTCTTTCTGATGTGACCATCCACAGAATGTGTATCCAGGGTAAGGACGAGCTGTCCATTTTCCTACAGCCCGGTTCCCGGCACATTGGTGCCATGGCGGAGCGGGCAACGGAGCTTGGCAAGCCTTTGCCCATCTCCATTTCCATCGGTGTTGATCCGGCTATTGAAGTCACTTCCTGTTTTGAACCGCCCACGACACCTCTGGGTTTCAATGAGCTTTCCATTGCCGGTGCGCTCCGGGGTAGGCCTGTGGAGCTGCACAAGTGCCTGACCATCAATGAAAACTGTATCGCCCATGCGGAATATGTCATTGAGGGCGAGATTCAGCCCGGCATCAAGGTAGTTGAGGATCAGCACAGCCATACCGGATATGCCATGCCTGAGTTCCCCGGTTACAATGGCGCAGCTTCCAAGGAATGCTGGCTCATTAAGGTCACCGCTGTGACCCACCGGGAGCATCCCATCATGCAGACCTGTATCGGCCCCTCTGCCGAGCATGTTTCCATGGCGGGCATCCCCACCGAAGCCAGTATCTACCGCATGGTGGAAAAGGCTTTGCCCGGTAAGGTGCTGAATGTACATTCTCACCCCGCTGGCGGCGGCAAGTACATGGCGATTTTGCAGTGCTGTAAGACGGTTCCTACGGATGAAGGAAAACAGCGTCAGGCTGCGCTGCTGGCATTCTCCGCATTCCCGGAGCTGAAGCATGTGATTCTGGTGGACGAGGATGTGGATATCTTCGATACCGATGATGTGCTGTGGGCGATGAACACCCGTTTCCAGGGAGATCGCGACATTGTGACCATTCCCGGTGTGCGCTGTCATCCGCTGGATCCCAGCTCCAGCCCGGATTATGTGCCCTCCATTCTGGACCGGGGCATCTCCTGCAAGACGATTTTTGATTGCACCGTACCTTTCCATCTGAAGGAAAAGTTCAAGCGTGCGAAATTTATGGATGTAGACCCGGCGCACTGGCTGCCGGAACTGTTCTGAGGAGGCAACTATGAAGCAGCGGCTTGTGATCGGTATCAGCGGCGCGTCCGGTGCGCCCTTGGCAGTGGCGCTGCTGAAGGCTCTGAAAGATACGGATATCGAAACCCATGTGATGATCACCCATGGCGGCGAACTGACCTTGCAGCAGGAGTGCGGTATGGATTCTATCGCAGAACTGGCGGATGTGGTGTATGACAACCACGATATCGGTGCCGGTCCTGCTTCCGGCAGCTTCAAGACCATGGGTATGATCGTGATCCCATGCAGCATGAAAACAGTGGCGGGTATCCACAGCGGATACTCCGACAATCTGCTGCTCCGGGCAGCGGATGTGACCTTAAAGGAGCATCGAAAGCTGGTGCTGGTGGCGAGAGAAACACCGTTTTCCAGTATTCATCTTCGGAATCTCTACGAGCTGAGTATGATGGGCGTGACCATCGTGCCGCCCATGCTCAGCTACTACCAGAAGCCGGAAACACTGGACGAAGTGACCCACCACATCGTTTGCAAGGTGCTGGATCAGTTTGATATCGAAGTTCCCAAGTTCCACCGTTGGGAGGGACTTATAAGTGAGGCTTGAAAAACAAGTTTTAGGCTATCCCATTCAGGCAGAGATCAACCAACTGGATTGCGGGTGGGATATCGGAATCTACGGTGGATGCAGCACCCATGTAGGGGCTGTCACACTGGCAGAGCCGGATGGATCCTTCCAAACGATGGAACGGGAACACCACAAGGACAGCTTCGTAAGCCGGTGCTGGGCAACGGAATTGGCAAAGCTGCTTCAATCTCCTGTTTGTGTCCGTTGCGGTATCCACTATGATGATGCGACAAAAGAACAGCTTGCGACGATAACCGCAAGCTGTGACGAAATGCTTCAGGATCTGATATTGGTGCTGAAGCAGGAAAGGAAAGATCTATGATGGAACCTATTTCCATTTTGAACAAGACCATGGAACTAAGCGAATGCCGGGATCAGTGGGTTCTGGATGAAAAGCATGGCTGCTATATGCTGGAGGATATCCTCTATACAAGCGCAGCTACCACTCCCAAGTTCCAGCGGTTGAGCATTTTTGTTCCCAAGCACCTCATGAATGCCGATGGAACATTTTCGGAAGAAGCAAAGAAAGTCCCTGTTGTATTTGAAAACAATTCCGCAGGTTATATGCAGATGCCCCATGTCTGGCTGGACGGTCCCCGGTGTTTTGCACAGCAGTATCTGGATCACGGTCTTGTATATGTGACTGTCGGTTGCCGGGGTCGTGAATCCCGTGATGCAAACGGTCGGCTCATCAAGGGCCCCTGCGCATTGGTTGACTTGAAGACGGCCATCCGTTTCCTGCGCCACAACCGGGAAGTTCTGCCCGGTGACTGGGATCGGATCATCAGTGCCGGTTGGAGTGCAGGCGGTGCCATGAGCACCCTGCTGGCGGTCACCGGCGATAACGAAAACTATGTTCATTATTTGAAAGAAAACGGCGCATTCATGGAGGAAAGCGATGCCATCTTCGCTGCGCAGATTTACTGCCCCATCGTGGATCTCGAGCATGCTGACATTGCCTACGAATGGATGTTCCGGGCAGACAAGGAGAACGAGGATTCTCCCGCAGGTCCTGCGGAAGTCATGACGCCCTTCAAGGAAGAGCTCTCTGCGGTACTGGCTAACCGTTATGTAGCATACTTCAATTCCTTGCAGCTGTGCCATCCGGAAACCGGAGAGCTGCTTGTGCTGAATGAGGATGGCAGACGCGGCAATGCCTATGACTATCTGATGGAGCGCTTAAGCGATTCTGCAACCGATTATCTAACCCGGCTAGAAGCAGGAAAGCTACCTCAGAAGTACAGCGCTGCCGACTACATCTCCGGCAACTATATGGCAAAGGCTCCGGCACCCATGGGACCCAAGCCCAAGCATGATCCTGGTATGCACCATGCAGGCCCCGGCATGCAGTTTCCCCCTGATGGAGAAAAGCCTCCCTTCGGGGATAAGCCGCCTATGCCTGGTATGCCTCCTATGGGTGGTAAGCCCCCCGCACCTCCCAGTCTGGGCGATCTGGTTTCCCGTCCTCCCAAGGGAATGCCTTTCTTCGATATGAAACCCAAGTTCATCGATGTTCCCGGCTCTGCCAAGCCCTGGCTGACCTGGGACGGCGAAAAGGCCACCATTGCTGACTTGGATACTTACGTTCTGAATCACCGCCGCAGAATGAAGCCCTGCACCTCCTTCGACAAGCTGGACATGGACAGCGGTGAGAACCAGGCATTCGGTACTCCTGAACAGGACTATGTTCACTATGTTCCTGATCTTGCTGAAGCTATCGCACAGCTGAAGGATTCCTATCCTGCTGAGTATGCGAAGTACTATGAAGCCTACGCAACTGTTGCAGATGATGCGGCTCTGGCAGAGCGAGTCCGCCTGCTGAATCCGCTGTCCTTCATTGGAACAGAGGAGAAGAGCACACAGGCAAAACACTATCGCATCCGTGTGGGTGCCAGCGATGCCGATACCTCTTTAAGTGTTGCTATGACTCTGGCGCTGAAGCTCCAGAACGCAGAGTGCGGCACCGTGGATTACGCCCTCGTTTGGGACCAGCCCCACAGCGAAGCCGACTATCCCGGCGATGTGCTGGCATGGATTGATTCGATTTGCAAGTAAATAGAAAAGTAACAGCGCCATCCTCTCGCATGATTGGATGGCGCTGTGTATATTCACTTGAGTAATTAGCTGTAGATAAGTTCGGTCAATATCATTTCCTCCGCTGCGTTACGGATGTTATGCATGGCTCCTACCCAGGTCATTTGATCTTTTTCTTTGAGTGCTTCGGTGATGCCTTGGGATTTTGCCATCTGCTTGGTAAGTAGCTCCATTTGGATATTGGCAGCATCATCAATTTCATTCAGATGGGCTACCAGTTTGCCTTCAAACAGCAGTGTGGTGTAATATGCTTTCTTGTGCTCCCGGAGGTAAGTATGGCGCATTCTGCCGTACTTGCCGTACCGGGGCGTTTCTTCTTCCGGGAGTTCCAGGTTGGGGTAGTACATTCCGTCAGCACCAAGGGTGTAGGTGCCGCCCATTTCTTCAAACAAACTTGCCATAATTGTCATCCTCCTGTTTACATATTGGTTACTCTGTGATATAATCGCATAAATAACATCACATATCAAGAGGGAGGAGAAAGATATGCGAAGAAATGAAGAACAGATTGCCATATACTCCCGTAAATCCAAGTTCACCGGCAAGGGTGAAAGTATTGGCAATCAGGTGGAACTCTGTAAAGAGTATGTCCGCAATATGTTCGGCGAGGAATATGTGGATCGCTGTGTTGTGTTTGAGGACGAGGGATTCTCCGGCGGTAATCTGCAAAGACCGGACTTCAAACGGATGATGGAGGAAGTGCGTAAGCGCAAATTCAAGGCAATTGTAGTCTATCGCTTGGACAGAATCAGCCGTAATATCAGTGACTTTACGGGGCTGATCGATGAACTGACCAAGCTGGATGTATCTTTCGTATCCATTAAGGAGCAGTTCGACACCAGCACCCCTATGGGCAGAGCCATGATGTTTATTATCTCCGTGTTCTCCCAGCTAGAGCGTGAAACCATTGCTGAGCGTATCCGGGATAATATGCACGAATTGGCAAAGACCGGTCGCTGGCTGGGCGGCAATACGCCCACCGGCTTCAAATCCGGTTCCGTCAGTAAGATCACCATTGACGGAAAAGAACGGAAATCTTATAAGCTGATCCCGATTCCTGAGGAAATCGAGATTCCTAAAATGATTTTTGACCTCTATATAGAAACGGATTCTTTGACCGCTGTGGAAGCAGAGTTGCTGCGGCAGCGAATCAAAACCAAGCAGGGAAAGGACTTTACCCGCTTTGCAATCAAGGCGATCTTGCAGAATCCTGTCTATATGGTTGCAGACGAAGATGCCTACAACTACTTCATAGAAAAGGAAGCGGAGATTTTCTTCCCCAAGGAAGCATTTGACGGAAGCTGCGGTATCATGGCCTACAACCGCACGAACCAGGAAAAGGGAAGAACTACACAGCTTCTTCCGGTCAGCGAGTGGATTATTGCTATTGGTAAGCATCCCGGTTTCATTCCCTCTAAGCAGTGGATCAAGGTGCAGGAATCCCTGGACAGAAATAAATCCAAGGCATACCGCAAGCCCCGGAATAATGAAGCCCTGTTGACCGGTTTGGTGTATTGCTCCTGCGGCGAAAGGATGTACCCCAAACTGTCCCAGCGCAAAACTGCTTCTGGTGAAGTCATTTACACCTATGTATGCAAAATGAAAGAGCGGAGCAAGCGGGAACGCTGCAACCGCCGTAATGCCAATGGTAATATCCTAGATGCAGCAATCATTGAGCAACTCAAATCTCTGACAGACCATGACAGCAGTTTCATTTCTCAGCTTGCAAAGAGCCGTGAGTTCTACACCGGCAAGCGGGAACAGTATGAGCGGCAGCTGGAGGAACTTCGGGTAGAACATGAGATGAACGAAAAAGCCATCAATGGCCTTGTTGATTCTTTGGGCATGGTTGGTGACTCTATTGCCAAGCCTCGTGTTTTGAAGCGCATTGAAGAACTGTCCGATATAAACCGGGATGTGGAGAACCGCATCCATGAGCTGGAAGGTTTGGTCAATGTCAATTCACTTACCGATGCTGAGTTTGATCTGCTGCGGCAGATGCTGTCCATGTTCCGTACCAGCATTGATGATATGTCCATCGAGGAAAAAAGAGCAGCAATCAGAACCGTTGTCCGCAAGGTGATTTGGGACGGTGTGAATGCACATGTGGTTCTGTTTGGTGCGGATGAAAGTGATATTGAATTCCCCAATATGGATGACAGGTTAGCTCACATGGACGACGAAAGTGGCGAAGAAGAACCCCTGGAAGCCTTCGCAGATGTCGATTATGGCGATTTTGAGGAGGATAATAGCGGCCTGGGAAAAAATGAACCCTCCAACGCTTCTAAAAGTCGTTGGGGGGAGGATAGCAAATGAGATACTGATGTATTTCCGGGGGCAGAAGAAGAGTGCGCAGGATGTTTCGCTGTCCGATTATATCGAGACCGGTACCGATGGGGCGGCGCTTTCTTTGATGGATGTGGTCAGCGAGGACGGCGATCTGCTGGAACAGGTGTCCTCCCGGGAGAGCGCGGAACAGCTGCATCGGGCGATTCGGTCTTGCTTGACGGAACAGGAGCGGGAGGTGGTCGTATTGAGGTATGGACTGAATGGAAAGCCGCCGAAGCGGCAGCGGGAGGTGGCGATCATTACGGGGATCAGCAGGAGCTATGTATCCAGGATTGAGAAGCGGGCGCTGCAGAAGCTGCGGAGGGAATTGGAGGAATGATATTTGCGGCGGGGCGGCTTCGGTTCTGGTGAGTGGAGTATGCGTTAGAAGAAAGATTTTCAGAGATTTATCTGGTTGCACCTTCGGGTGCAACTTTTTTTGCCTTCTTGGGTTTGGATGAAAGGGAGGTTACTATGGAACGCAAAAGCGTGGAAAGGGAACTGAAGCAGCGAATCCAGACGGGGAAAATCCGGAGGGAGGATGTGACGCGGCGGCTGGCGGAACTGGCGTTCGGAAAAGCCAACGACTGCGTGCGGCTGGCGCTGGAGGATGAGCCGAGGCTGGACAAGTTGGACCTGAGTTTGCTCAGCGAGGTCAAGCGCAACGACAAGGGGACGGTGGAGATCAAGCTCATTGACCGGTTACAGGCGCTGGAACAGCTGGCGACGGTGGCGGACGGGGAGCAGACGGACATGGACGATTTCCTGAAGGCGTTGCAGGGCGGCGGGGAAGAATGACGGCATTTTCGCCAAAGCAGCGGACGGTACTGAGCTGGTGGGTGCCGGGGAGTCCCAACCGGGACAGGGAGGCCATCGTGTGCGACGGGGCGGTCCGCTCCGGGAAGACACTGGCTATGGGGCTGAGCTTCTTCCTGTGGGCCATGAGCTGCTTTAGCGGCCAGAAGTTCGGCGTCTGCGGCAAGACGATCGCGTCTC
>ERZ894180.529-NODE-529-length-31004-cov-25.646289_pt1 | contig 31004 bp, 27 predicted proteins | sample MGYA00380278_ERZ894180 | MGnify/ENA primary metagenome ERZ894180 (study PRJEB32331, sample SAMN06328450) | human gut metagenome | biome: human gut microbiome; feature: stool | host: Homo sapiens | collected 2013-02-24 ...
CGAGAAAGGCTTTGAGTGGATAGGGGCTTATGACATTACCGCTGACGAGCTTCTTGCCGGGACAGACACCGCAAAGACCGAGAGCAAGACCGCACAGGCGCAAATGCTCATTCTGGAACTGCTTGCGGACGGAAAGCGTATGCCGAGCGCAGAGCTGGAAAAGGCAGTCAATGAGCGTGGGATTTCCTCACGCACCATGAGAACGGCAAAGAGCCGTATCGGGGACAGACTTGTGACCGAGAAAGACGGCACAGCATGGGTCTGCTATCTCCGAGACTGACAACAGGAACACGGCAAGCGTGGCAAAGACGGCAAGGTTTTTATAGATACCTTAATGTTGCCGCCTTGCCTTGTTCCCTCATACCGACACCGCCCGATGATGAACAGTCACCGGGCATTTTTCATTTACAGGAGGATTTTGAATGAACAATACCGCAACCAACACCGCCACTTGCCCGACTGTCAGAAAGCAGATCGGCAAGACAACCTATATCGTCCGTGTGCATTTCAGCCAGACTGCAAAAGAAACGATGGAGGACAAAATCAAGCGTCTGCTCCGTGAGGAAGTCCGCAAAATGTGACTTCTTTTTGAATTTGATGAAAAAGTCCTTGACTTTTCGTCTCTGGCAAAACCTTAAAATCCATTCTCATTTCCTGCGGTGCCCGGCTTGCTCCCTTCGACATCAAGGAGCTGCGGGACCTGATGGAATATGACGAACTGGAACTGGATACCCTGGGCGACCAAAAGACGGCGCTGTTTGTGATCCTTTCGGATACGGACAACACTTTCAATTTCGTGGCCGCCCTCATGTATAGTCAGCTTTTCAATCTGCTCTGCGACAAGGCGGATGACTTCTACGGCGGGCGGCTGCCCGTCCATGTCCGTCTGATCCTGGACGAGTTTGCCAACATCGGCCAGATACCGAACTTCGATAAGCTGATCGCCACCATCCGAAGCCGTGAGATATCGGCTTCTATTATTTTGCAGTCGCAGAGTCAGCTAAAGACCATCTACAAGGACGCGGCAGATACCATCGTCGGTAACTGTGACAGCACCTTGTTTTTGGGAGGAGAACCCCATAAAAGTACACCCAAATATTATTTACTCCACATTCTGCGGAAGCAGAATGTTTCTTTTCTCCGTAAGCCCTTTGTCAAGGAACTTGTAAAAGATGTGAATCTGCCTGTCCTCGTCCTTGCTTTCGGGACGATCACCAATCACGATGTACTCGATAAGCTCCAAACAAGTCTCACGGGTAAGCTCCTGAATATCGACATACTTCTTGATATTTTCAATGTATCTGTCAATATCCTTTTCAGCCTGTTCAGCGGTTTCGCACTTTTCTTTCAGTACAGCGACTTTCTCTCTCAGCATCTTCTGCTCATCAAGATACTGATTCAGCATTTTCACGCAGAGTTCTTCGGGTACAGTACCGAGGAGCTTTTCTTCATAGGTCTTACTGATAAGCGTTTCGAGCTGTGCAAGCCTTTTCTCACCCTCATGGAGTTCCTTGCTGTTATGCTGGCTCTCCGCATCGGCAGTAGCCTGTCTGCGTTTTCTAACGGCTTCACGGAGTGCGTCCTCGTCCTCAACGGCAAGTCGTGCCTTTGCTCTAATATCGTCAACAACAATCTGTGAAATTACTCTTTCCAAAATGGAATGAGGAGTGCAGCCGTCCATTCCGCTTCTAACATAAGTACCACAGCGATAGCTGACAGTCTCATATGTTCCACGCTTCTTAGAGGTGTGCATGGTTCTGTTCATTTTCATCTTGTAACCGCAGTCTGGGCAGTACATAAATCCTGACAGCGGAAGAATCACGCCTTCTTTTGTTGTCTTGCCGATACTCACCGATGCGTCAACCTCTCTAACCTTGTCCCACAGCTCTCTTGAAATGATAGGTTCATGATTATTTTCAATCACTATCCATTCCGACCTGTCCTTGCGTATCTGCTTGTGATTTTTGTAGGATACCGTTGTCACTCTCTGCTGTGCGAGATTTCCGATATAAATCTCATTGTTAAGAATGCCACGCACCATACAATCATTCCACAGATGTGAAGTCACAAGGGGATTATCTTTGCCTTTAAGCTGATAACGATGATCCGAGGGAGTTGCGATGCCGTCCTTGTTAAGCTGTATAGCGATCTGCTTCGGACTTAACCCTCTTGCCCTCTGCTCAAATATACGTCTTACGATAACGGCGGCATCTTCATCAATCAAGGGCGTATGCTTTTCATCATCTGCCTTGATGTAACCATAAGAAGCTGAAGCCGCCAGATACTTGCCCTGCCGAGAATTTGCTGCCATGACACTGCGTACCTTCTTTGACGTGTTGGCGGCGTGCCATTCGTTGAATAAATTCATCACAGGCATAAGATCCATTGCCGAACTGTTTCTGTCAAGCGTGTCTACATTGTCGCTCAGGGCGATGAAGCGGATATTGAATGAAGGAAAAATGTAATCTATATACTGACCGACCTCGATATAATTTCTTCCGAAACGTGAAAGGTCTTTACAGAGGATAAGATTTATCTTTCCCGACTTTGCATCATCAAGAATCTGCTTGATACCTGGTCTATCGAAACTTGTTCCCGAATAGCCATCGTCCTCGCATATCTCGATAAGATTCCACCCCTCCTGCTTGCTGACATATTCCGTCAGCATCTTCTTCTGATTTTCAATCGAAAGGGATTCGCCCGCACGTTCGTCCTCCTGCGACAAACGCACATAGATCCCGACATTGTAAGTAGTTTGCTTTGCCATAATAACTCCTTTCCAATCAAAGCAAACCATATTCGATGATACAACTATTATAGCGCAGAAAACCGAATATGGCAAGTCTTTTTTCAAAACTTTTTAGTTCTTTTCGGTTTTCTGAAACGCTCTTTTGAAAGCAAGTTCATAAAGCACCTTATCAAGGTCTTTTTCACCCACGAAATGACTTGTCACAGCATAACGCTGACCGTCCACTTCGTACACGGCTTTGCTGGTCGGCTTATCTTTATATCTCTCATTCAGCTCAGCCAAAGTAAATCCTGTATCTTTTCTTGGCAAGTGTCTCCTTTCCGCCTGCGATTATCTATCTCTACACGCAATGGCTTTTTGTTGCAGGGGCGTTACGCCTGCACAGGTGCTGTACGGAACGGCAGAGCCGTCCCTTACACAGCAATCGTTTTGTTGTCGGAATATATGTTACTCCGAATAGGAATGATCTGTTTCTGAAAAGCTCATCTGCTTAGCGTACTTTTCGGAATAGCTTTCGTCCGAGCTGTTGTCAGCATCGGCAGAACTATCGTCAGCCAGCTCACCAATCTGCTCATAGGTCATACCGCTTGCTGTCAGCTTGCCGATCAGCGTATGCTCCGCAGTCACAGCATCGAGAAGTGCCTGTCCCTCCGCACCGCCGTAAAGCTGTGAGAGCTTATCGTAGGTGTAGAGCTTGCTATCAATGATGACCTTGCGCCTGCGCTCCTGCACAGCTTTGATAGACTTTTCGTAGCTGTCGAGCTTTGCCTGATTCTCCGCAAGAACAGCATCCGTAATGATAACAGCGGACTTCTCATCAACCTCGGTCTTAGCTTTCTTACTCATTCTCATCACCTCCCAATGTATTGGATTTAGGGATAATACCCTATGCTAATATTATAGCATTCTCGGACAGCAAAAGTCTATTCGCATTGCGCAAGAAGTTGAGTGCGCCATAAAACTTCTTCATTCGTGAAATTGTTATGGGGAATTTTGCAGAAAGCAGACCGAGCATTGCAAATCCGAGCCATATCACATTGACTGCATACTGCATAGGTCACCATTTCTGATTTATTCAATACGGAGAATTATTATCACGGAGCAACTATTTTTATAAAAATCATGCCCGTTTCCTGATTGAACGTGCTTGTATATATAGAGGGGGTTTTATCCGAGTGCCGCCGTGACCTATTCACATTCTGTATAGAAATATGCTGTTGAATTTAGGCACAAGGGAGAACCGTCATGAACAAAGTGTAAACTTTTCTGAAAAACAACGCCATTTTCTCAAAAACACCGGTAGAAAAGTGAAGGGCTTTGACGTTGTGACGATCACACGCACCCCTGCATATCATTTTCATCATAAAATTTTTCTGCGGTATACTTAACGAAGCGGTCAATAATTTGGTATTAACTTATGGGAGCATATTTCATAGGACTGCCGCCCAGACTGCGCAATAACTGCGCTGAGCCAGTTTACAATTTCAAGAGTGATGATATTGAGTGCATCACGCAGGAGCGTGAGCGAGTATGACCGCCGACCTAAGCGGCGGAGAGTTTAAGTCGCATAGCTCCAAATTCGCTGACGGAGCATCGAAAGCCTGAGCAGAGATATAAGCTCAGGCGGAAAAAATATGCGCCATAGCGCAACAAAAATAACAAGCATTGTATTTTGCGCCGCACAGCGAGCGAAAATACCAAATGCTTGTTGGGGACACCCCAAGCCCCGAAATGACCGCACAGCGGTCATAAAAAAATTCGGCTAACGCCGAAATAAAAAAAGGAGACACCACCATGAATACGGAGAAAAAGAAGCGTGGCAGACCGCTCAAGCGCAAGGTTATGGAGTTCGAGGGCATGACTTACGAGGGAGCAATCAACAATGCTCTGGACAAAGAGGTCAGAGCCGACCTTGACAAGTGCCTTGCCGACAAGGACGAGAGCCAGCTTACCGACGATGAACGCAAGTACCTGAAACGCAAGAAGGAGAAGAAGTCCTACACCCTCAATGTTCGTTTCACCGAATCGGAAATGCAGGACATTCTTTCCAAGTGTGAGCAGTACGGTTACAAGAACAAGACCGAGTATATCCGTGATTGTGTTCGGGCGAGGGTTGATCTCACGCCCGACCGTTCCGAAATTGCCGAGTGTAACCGTCTGATGAAACGCATCGGAGCAAACATCAACCAGATACTTGTCCGACTTTACAGCACAGGTCACATCTATGCCGAGGATATTACCGAGATAAAGAAAGGGGTAAACGAAATTTGGCATACACTTCTATCCATACGATCAGGGCAACAGTCAGCGCAGCGATCGCTTACATCACAAGAGATGATAAGACCATCGACGGTTTATATGTCAACTCTTATGCTTGCCGAGCCGATAGCGCAGGAGCAAGCGAGGACTTCCGAGCCGTCCGAAACACAGGAACAGGACGCACCCAAATCCTTGCCTACCACATGATACAGAGCTTTGCCCCCGGTGAAGTCACGCCCGAACAAGCTATGCAGATCGGAGAGGAGCTGTGCGACCGTTATCTGAAAGGCGATTATCAGTATGTCATTGCTGTTCATCATGACAAGTCGCACCTGCATTGCCACATCATTTTCAACAACACAAATCTGTATAACGGTCTGAGCTTTACCACCGAGCATAATCAAGGCAGAAAGTCTGAAAGAGCGTGGGCAGAGTTGCGTGAGATTTCGGACGAGATATGTGCTGAACACGGTATATCTGTTATCTCCGAGCCTGAAAAGGGACATGGGGTATCTCACTTTGAGAGGAATATGCAGAAAGAGGGCAAGTCGTGGAAAGATAAGCTCCGTGTCAGGATTGCGGAGGTCATGCTTTACAGCCGTGACTTCAAGGATTTTCTTGAAAAATGTTCGGAGTGCAGTATCGAATATGTTTACAAGCCAAGCAATAAGGTCAAGCTGAAATTCCGTTTATCAGGTGACGGTCAACAGAAGTTTACAAGAGCCGACACCCTGGGCGCAGACTTCACCCCCGAACGCATAGCCGAGCAGATAGCGGAGATACAGGAAAAGCTGTCAGCGGCGAATGTCACTCCCGATATGCTTATCGAAGCGCCGAAGCCTGTTGTTCCAAAGACCGAGCCGAAGCCGACACAGACAGTCACCGCACCGACAAAGCCGAAACAATCTGCCGAGCCTGAAACTATCACCGAAACAAGTGAAACCGCAAAGAGAAAAGCTGCTGCGGAACAGGTGGAGAAGTTCTTTGCAGCCCGACGAGCAAGACGGCAGGCACAGCTTGATATGCTTAACGCAACTGCTGCCAAGCCCACCGAGCCGAAGCCTGAACCGTCAGCCCCGACACCACAGCCCACACCTACCGAGAGCAAAGCACCTGAAAAGAAAATAGATGAATGGGCTACTATCCGAGGTATGCGTGACAGCGACAAGATTATTGCAGAGCTTGAAGCCGTTGGCATCATGTCTTTAAGCGAGTTTGGCGGATTCATGCACAATATCCATTCGCCCGAAGATCACACCGATGAAGTTGCCGCGCTGAAAGCACAGTACACGGCGATTGATAAGCTCCTTGCAATGATGAAACAGCGTTCCGACAATTCCGCTACATACAAGGAATATCAGGAACGGTCAGCGTTTACGCAAAAGCATTTCCGCAAGAAGAACGCTGCTGCTATCGACGCTTATGAAGAAGCCGACAAGTACATCACCGAGCATATCAAGGCTTTTTATGTTGACGGCAAAGCACCCAAGCGGAGCGAGCTTGCAGCGCTGTCAAAGCAGTTGAAAGATAAGTGTAAAGCCATTATGCCCGAACACAAGGCATATCTTCTCAAACATGAAACGGCGATGCGGTACACCCGACAGGTGCGCCAGTACCTTAACGAGCAATACATGAAGCGTGAGCGTGAGAAAAGCCGTCAGCGTACACAGGCGAAACACAGAAATAAAAATACACTTGAATAAAGAAAGGACGATACTATGAGCAAAATAGGTTATATCCGTGTTTCTACGGAGCATCAGGAAACAGCGAGACAGCAGGAGATCATGTGCGGTTATCAGGTTGACCGCATCTTCTCCGAAAAGCTGTCAGGAGCAAACGCAGACCGCCCTCAGCTCAGGGCAATGCTGGACTATGTACGTGAGGGCGATACCCTCTATATCGAGAGCATCAGCCGCCTGGGACGTTCTACAAAGGACTTGCTGAACATCATCGACACGCTCACCGACAAAGGCGTTACCCTTATCAGCCACAAGGAGAAAATTGACACGGACACTCCTGCGGGGAAATTTATGCTCACCGTGTTCGCAGCTCTCTCACAGTTGGAGCGTGAGCAACTCAAACAGCGACAGCGTGAAGGCATCGAAATTGCTAAGGCACAGGGCAAGTACACGGGACGGAAACCTATCCCCACCGATTGGACGAGGTTCGGGCAGCTCTATGGGGAATGGAGAGCGAAGAACATCACGGGGCGAGATTTTATGCGGAGAATGGATATGTCGGCAAACACTTTTTACCGCCGTGTGCGTGAGTATGAAATCCGTCACGGCATCACCGAGCAGACCTCAGCTTGACCGTCAGACGAACGGAAAAGCCCCACAGCGCCGTTCACCACCGCAGAGCGGAAAACTAACCGCTGAAAAGAAAAAAGCCCTCAGAAACGCTTACAGAGCGTTTCCGAGAGCTTGCGGTTATTCAGTTCCAATAGGGTTTGTGCCTGTTGTGGTATGCTCCACAATGCTTAATCGGACTTGTGTGGAACGAAAAATATAGTATTTGGCAATAAAACAAGATAACAATAAATTTATAGTTTAGTTAACTACATAGACATTTCCCTTTATGGCGATTTCGTTTATTATGGCACTACGGTTCAAATCTTTTTGGGACAATAAAACAATACCTATAATATTAATATCAGATTGCTTAATAGTATCTTTACCTGTATTAATACCGTTTCTTATGTTTTCAAATTCGTCTTCCAAATAAGCGTGTTTATCATTTATTATATTAACAAACTTATCTAATGGTGAAATGAGCTTTTCGCCAGCATAGAACAACGGGATACCATACACTCCTCTTTCGTCATTTTGAGGATTTTGAATCGTTGGTAGTGTTGAATCAGAATCATTGTAAGTATCGACCCAAAGCCATGTCACTGTTCCGTATTCACTATATTCATCTATTACAGATGATATATCTGATGAATTGATTGCATTCTTGAATGATACATATATTTTGCCTTCGCCAAGGATTGTTGAAACATCATTATCTTCTTCTGGCGTGGGGAGAAAAAAACGTTGATATTGAGAAGAATCATTTTCTTTAATAAGACAATTAGGAAAGTCTGTATTTGCGTTTACTCCGCTTGTGCCTGTCAATAAGCCGATTTTTTCAAATATGAATTTCTGATCAAGACTCACTTTTAATCTGAATGTAAATTTGTTAGTGTATTCTGTTGTGCTAAAAGGATAACTAAGAATAGAGTATTGATATTCATTACTGCTCTTTTGCTTGATGTCAAGCTCATTTCCATTTGGACAGCTTATATAATAATAATCTTGTATATCTTTATTCATTTGAGTCATCATTTTATCTCTGTTGTGATGCTTAGATAAAACAAAAGTGCCTGCCGTAACTAATAATGATATAATTATAATTATAATTGTTTTTTTCATTGCTTCAACCTCTACTTCAAGGCTGGACACCGCTTATAAGCTGTTCATTATAAAAAACAATTATTTTATCATTTGGCAATAGCTGTTCTGTTCCCATTGAATAATCATTCGATGTATCCCAATTAGACCAATCTGCTGCATTTAGTCTAAAATGGATTACAAACTGTTTATTAGGTTGAAGTTCAACATCGGTATTAAATTTGATTTTTGCATATGTATTTCCGTAATCGTCATTAACAAATTCACAAACCGAAGTATTACCTAAGTATTGATTATCTACAGCAAGCCAGTCGCAATGGTATTCAAGGTTTTCTTTATTGTCTGCATTAAATACATAATTTATAGTTATATCACTCATTTTTAAAGGCTTGTCAGAGTTGTTAGTTATAACTATATTGGGATTTATAGTATTTGAGTTACTAATACCTGCATTGCAAGATTCTACTGTTATTTCAGGTGATTTCTCATCATCTTGAATTACCCCTGGATTGATAGTTGGCGTAACAGTTGTATCTATTTCACCATCATTATCAAGATCAATGTTAATAAAAAATGAACCATCTGATAAATTTAAGAATAATACAGATCCACTATTCACAGAGATATTGGTATACAAATAGATGTTTCCATCAATATTGCACATAATATCAGTGTTTTGATCAGCAAGTGAATTGATTTTACAATCATAATTATCATCAGCAAATTGAGCCAGTAAAATCGGATTGCCAACTGATGTTAAAGGGTCAAATTTAAAATTATTCCCTTCATGAACCTCTGAATTTGTGTAATAATATGAACAGGTTTCGTTTGAAAAGAATAAATCAAAATAACCTGAAATAGCAAGCTTATTTGAAAGTGTCTTGGTTTCTTCTATGGCATTAGATGTAAGATTGTTATTTGCCATTTTTGTTCTCATGGGCAGCTTCATAAATGATTTTGTATCTTTTATGTTTTTTAATATCTCATCTATGCATTCCTGACTCTGTATTAACCCCATATGATCTTGATCAAAGATTTTTATATCCAAAAGATCGTGATTAAAATTCATTGTTGCACTTTCAATTGGAACTACACTATCGCCAATACCATATTCTGGAACGAATTGCAATCCTCTATCGCCAGGACAATGTTGAATAGTTGAAATGGTATTTCTATTACTTCCTACTAATGCTATTCTTTTCAGATTATTAGTATTGTTTTGGGATATTTTTATGCGGCTATGGTTATATTTTCCATCTATCCAAAGATAATTATTATAATCATCAGAAATCAGCTCATCAAATTCGTCAAATGTAAAATACGTAAAATTGCCGTTATCTATAAAATAATCATACCAATGATCATAAGTTCGTTTATATGAATATATCCACTGCCAGTCATCTGTATAATCTTTATTTGGCAACAAATCATAACAACTGCCTAAATTCACCAAAACACTTGGAAGTTCAAATGAAGTAAATAATGATTCTGCTACCCCGAGTCCTCCTATGATATATGATAAATCACCAGTGCTTAAAACGCAAAGCATCGTTGGCGCACCCCAAAATGGTGTTCCGGCAGTTATTTGTTTAGAAATATTATCAGCACCATATTCCGAAATGTATTTTTCTGTAACAATACCACCCATACTATGTGCAACAAAAACTACCTCATTATAATCACTAATAAGATCATGAAGATTATTAGCCGTTATTTGCGCTCCCATTCTCCAATCATACGGGAAAAATAAGATATCATACTTATCAGAAATATCAGTATCATTATTTAGTGATTCAATTATTCCTTTATAAGTATCATCATATCCATAATTATTAACAGGATATAATTCAATATTACTATTACCGTAGTAATCGCATTTGAGCGACTGGAACGCATTGTGAATTTTTTTAACATCATCAAAGTTACTTGGCTGTTCAATCCAAGATCCCCATACACTTTCATCATTTGATGTTTTTGCAAGATCTATTCCCATTATTCCCGGTACTACTACAACGGCTCTTTTCAATTTAGGAATTGTTATGTTTTTGGTTATTCGCTTTACTTCTGTATCACCGGTCTTGGCAACTTTGTATGATAATTCAAAATCCAATTTTGCATTTATATCAGAATTATGTTTTGAATCTGTTGGAACTATAAATTTCAAAGGAATTGAATAGCTTTTACTTGGCTTTATTACCGAATAATTGTGTGTAAGTGAGGTTCCATACTTTGGTTCAAGGTTATCAGCAGTGATTTTTATCGATACATCTGTCGCATCGCCATCTCCAATATTATCCAAATATACATTTGCATTTATATCATCATAATTAAAATTGGAAATACTAACCTTATTATCAGCGTATACACTTAATGCTAACGGAGGAATTAAATTCTGTTCTAACTCACTCAATCCATAATAGGTAACAAATTCTCGTGTTTCACCACTGGTGAAAGTATCTTTGTTCCATGTGATGGATACTGCACTATCTCCATTAGATCGTCCTGGCTGAGTCACATAATCCCATAGCGTACTTGTTACATTTCCCCAATTAGTAAATTGTACTTTATCAGGTTTTCTGTCTCCCGATTTGTAGAATGTACCTTGTGCTACTACACCGGGATTAGTTGCGGAATCAAAGGCTTGCCATATTTGCGGAATATTAGAACCTGAATATACGGTTTCAGTTGTTACATCAGATCCGTTTACTCTGAATGGCGCAGCATCATTACCACCGAGCATAGTGTCCATCATAATTCTTATGCCCACTTGTTTGGCGTATTCTGTATCATTTTTGACGATATACTTAATCTTAACAACATCATCTCGTCCAGTCGCCGAATTCTCAATAATAGATAGTTCTTGTGTGACATCAACACCATCATAAGAAGCTTTGGAAACACTTTTAGAACCATCAGCATCATAAGTTACATTTGATGATGTAAACTCATTTATGCTTTCACCAACAACAATTGTTGTTTTTGATGTTCCTCCACCCGGATGACCGAAAAGCATCTTTTTATTATCATCAGTTGAACTGTTAGGGTTTCCTCCTATTGTACCAATAGTATAGTGACCATTACTTGCAGTGTTGAACTCAATGTAGTCATTTGCTATTAAAGTATTATTTTTGAGAATACTTTTAAGCATTCTATTTTGGGGAACACTTACAGCAGAACTTGCCAGATTTGATTTCCATTCTTGGTACTCTTCACCATTAGGATCTAACGTTGAGTAATATTGATATTCGTCAACATAATCATCGGCAAAAGCAGGTAAACTCGTAAGCATAGTTGTAGATAACGCAATACAGCTAAGACCTGCCACGATACGTTTCAAAATCTTATTCTTAACCATTTCATACCACCTTTCTGCAACACACAGTTGCCAATTATTTCTTGTTTACATAGTTTCTCAGCTCTTCTGGCTCTACAGGTTGTGCGAACCAATGGAAGCAAGCACTCGGAACTGATGTGGTAGCTACCACCAGCGCAAGAGCCGCCAGTGCCGTAGAAGCCTTCTTTGCTATGCTCATCAGCTTTTTCATTACAAATCCATCCTTTCAAACAGTTCAGATAAGTCAGGCTCTTTCGGTTGATAAAACGTAATACCGCAAACGCTGCCATTTGAGATATACAGCACCAGCCTTACAAGAGCAAGAATTACAATCGCCAAAATACTCCGTTTTTCTCTTTCCTTATCATCGTTTACTGTTATCACCCCGATTCAAAAAGTGACCGAGCAGTGCCATGATTGCTGACAGCAGCATTCCGCTTGATACATAAAGGCTTAGTTTTTGATATTGGAATACAAGCAGTGCAATCGTGACAACGGATAGGGTAACAGCTAAGATGCAGCTTCTTTTCCTTAGCTTGACACTCTTTTCCTCTGACATCGGTTTATTCGGATGCGGAACGGGAGCAATACATAGAATGATTGGTAATGCTATCATTATGAAACTGATGCTGAATATTGGCGTAATATGTCCGCTTACATTGCAAATGCCGTAAGAGAAAACCATCATCACCATGACAAGCGTGAACATACAACTAAGATGACTGTTAGCGTGAAACCCACCTACAAACTGTCTCAACCCCATAAATACGGCTATGAATACAACAACCGCAGGCAGCGTATGGGAAAACAGAGCAATCAGCAGGACGATAATGGTATTCAGCACATCAGAGATCAGCAGCTCCATTCCATATGCGTAGATCACCTCTTTGGATTCTTCCGTTATGTTCTGAACCACAAAAAAGTGTGCTATGCTTTTTGCAAGTTTTGAAATCATTTCTGAATCACTTCCTGCAAAAATCATAACACAAGTTGCAAATTTTTTCAATAGGTTTTGAGAAAAAAGGTCTCAAAGTGTCCCCAAATGTCGTCTTCTTGTCCCGAAATGCAAATAGTTAAATTTGTAAACAATTACGAACCATAATGTTCAGCTTAAAAATTCCGTCATCATAATCGAAACTTACTAACCCACCCAATCTATCAACGGAGGATTTGATACTGTTTATCCCTATGCCGTGAAGCCCTTGTTCTTTCTTTGTTGATGTTAAAACAGATGTATCTACCTTATCTGATGTATTTGTAATGACAATAAATAGCTTCTCTCGTTCTTCCATTAGGCTTATCCAAATATGCTTATGTGATACACCAGCTCTCTGGCAACCTTCTATTGCATTGTCAAGAGCGTTTCCGATGATACGGCACAACTCCAATTCGTCTGCCTTGATATTTGTTATGATATTGACCTTGCAAATAAACTCTATACCGTATGTCTGAGCAAGAGAACCCTTGATGTTCACAATAGAATCGACGGCATTATTACCAGTATAGCAGAGTCTGTTAGCAAGCCTTACAAATGAGCTTAGCTTGACAAGATATTCCTTAGCAGAATCAGTATCATTGTTTTCCAACATATCATTCAGAACTAAAAATTGATTTTCAATATCGTGTTTAAACTCTCGTACTTGCTTGTATGACAGGGTAAGCAGCTTATAGTTTTCCTGTTCCTGTTGCTTTATTGTTTCAAGGTATTTTAACTTTATCTTATCTTCAAAACTTTCAAAGAAATTAAACATAGCAAGGTTTATAAAGATAATTCCTGCAAGAGAAACGCCCAAAGAAACATAACTATAAGTGTTGCTGCCAACAAATCCATCAAGCATTGTTTGTAAAAGAAAAATACTTATGATTGGAATAACTATTATCAATATCCAATATTTTATCGGCAGTTCACGAATTTTTTTGTTTATTATGCGGTGCATCAATCCTATAAGCCATAAATAAATTATATTTGTGCCTACCATTCCGAGATAACGTCCTAAACCAGACTCTAAGAATTCATCTGGTGTTCCCATATTAGCAATGCAAAGTAATCCAATCACAATAGGTTCAGATATAGATATAATCAGTAAAAACAATATGTTCCAAAATATTTTATGACGGATTGAATCATCATAACAAATAAAGGACATGGAGCTAATAAGAATAATGGTTGTAATCAGATACACTAAAATATTATCTGTCAACAAAACTGTCGCTGACAGTATTACAGTAGAAAGAAGATACGACAGATAAAGAACTGCTTTATTAACTTTTGCCTTACTCAACAAGGAAAAGTATAAGAATACCAACATCATTTCAATTGCTACATTGACAATCTCAATGATATTTTCAATCAATACGGGCAACTCGATCATCTCCCTGTTGCATAGTTAAGATAGCGAGCAACTATCTCATCTTTATATGTTTTGCCTATGGGGATTTTTCTGCCGTTGCTTAGAATAATATCGTACTTGGTAATATTCTGTATATGGTCAAGATTTACAAGTATTCCACGGTTTATAATAGCGAAATTGTACTTTAACAACTCGCCACACACAGTTGAAAAATCGCCGCCGTACTCCAATTCACCATTAACTGTGAATAGTGATACCTTTCTTCTATGTCCCTCAAAGTAAAGAATATCTGTCAGCCTGAACTTGAATGACAGATTTTTATTATTGAAAGTGAAAGTTCTAAATCGCTGCTGGCACTCAGCAATGATAGAATTTAGCTGTTTGGTATATACATAGTCTGGCTGATTTTTCAATATATAGCGAAACGCTCCCACATCGTAGCCCTTAACGGCAAATTCGGCATAATTCGTCAGGAAAGAAATAATAACTGAACCATCTATCTGTCTGATTCTTTCAGCGGTCTGCAATCCGGTCAGATCGGGCATTTCAACATCGAGTATGATGACTTCATACATTCCCTTGACATAGAAACTCAATAAGTCTCTCCCGCTTGTAAATTCGTGTATTTCGCAGTCGGGGAGTTTCATTTCTCTTAATCTGTTATGAAGTTGTTTTAAGAATACAGGTTCATCATCAACGATAGCAATATTCATAGCAATCACCTCACAATTGGTCATGCTTTATGTATCAGTTATCATTATACCACATCGGAGAGATTATTTCAAGAGAAAAAATAGCTATGCCTCCATTAATAGTTTCGGAGACATAGCCTCATGTTGCGTTATTTTATATTCATCGAATATGGTCTATTGCCTGATTTAAGAGTGGGTGTACTTATAAGTGCTTCACAGAGGCAAAGAGAAATCCACGCTCAAGGAAATTTCGGAGCTGCTGGGGAAAGAGACCATTGATCTCTATAACCAGTCCGAAAACCGGGGCAGTCAGGTTTCCCATGGCCTCAGTTATCAGAAATTAGGAAAGGAGTTGATGACCCAGGACGAATTGGCAGTGATGGACGGCGGCAAGTGTATCTTCATGCTGCGGGGCGTGCGCCCGTTCCTTTCGGACAAGTACGACCTCACCCGGCACCCGAATTACAGATACACGGCCGACGCCGACCCTAAAAATGTCTTTGACATGGAACGGTACATGAAGAAGCAGCGTGCCGTGGTAAAACCCACGGACACCTTCGATGTGTACGAGATTGACGCAACAACTTAACCCAAAATCAAAAACATTTTTTAGGAGGATTATTTTATGGAATTTTTCAACAGCGCAGTTGGTGTTTTGCAGACTCTCGTAGTGGCCCTGGGCGCAGGTCTTGGTATCTGGGGCGTTATCAACCTTCTGGAAGGTTATGGCCAGGACAACCCTGCTTCCAAAGCACAGTAGTGATATAGAAGTTTTTTCTCCCTTAGTGTAGTCGCATAACACCGTCGGTTATGCGACCTTTTTTCCATATTTACCTGTTTCAACGGATATAGTCGATACCGCCACACCAAAGCGGAAGTGTATCTCAATATCCTGCACACGCTTTCCGCTGGATTTGTCGGGTTCGTGGACGATGATCTTGTCAACCAGTTCGTGCATGATCTCAGGCGTGAGCGTTTCGATATGCTCATATCTATGCACAACTTTGAGGAACGCCGTTACATCGGAGGACTTCTGTTCAGCCGTTTCGACAAAGGCGGTAAGCTCCGTAACTGTTGCTTTGAGCTGTTTCTGTTCGTCCTCATATCCTGCCGACATCATCGTGAAACGCTCGTCTGAGAGCCTGCCGAGGACATTATCCTCATAGAGCCTTGTAAAGAGCTTGTCCAGTTCAGCGATACGCTTTTCAGCCTGTTTCAGCGCTTTCTTTGCTTTTGTAAGCTCCGAGGACTTACGCTGAACGGAATTACTCATAGCCGTCTGGATAAATTCGTCCTCATTCTCCCTCACCATCGTCAGGAGCTTGTTCAGCTCACCGAGGACGATCTCATTCAATACGCAAGTGCGGATATAATGCACCGAGCATTTGTCCTGTTCCTTTGCGTATGTAGAACAACGCATATGCTCCTGTTCGGGACGCTCATTCTTGCGGCGGCTCAGATACATCTTCTCTCCGCAGTCAGCACAGTACACCATTCCTGCGAACGGGTTGACCGTCTGCATTTTCTGCGGTCTACGCTTGTGCTTGCGAAGTTCCTGCACCAAGTCAAAGGTTTGCTGTGTGATGATAGGCTCTTGCGTATTCTCGAAGATCTGCCACTCGTCCTGCGGATTGTAGACGATCTTGTGAACCTTGTAGGACTTCATCTTTGTGCGGAAGTTGACCGTATGACCGCAGTATTCGTATCGTTCAAGAATATGGGCAATTGTCTGCGCTCCCCAACGGTATGTTTTAGCATTGTGTCTGCCGTTGTCACGACCTTGCAACAATGCGTAGGCAGTCGGCGTAGGGATACCCTGTTCGGTCAAGATACGGGCAATTTGCACCGGACCGTAGCCGTCAATGCAGAGCTTGAAAATCTTGCGTACCACCTCAGCGGCAGGCTCATCAATTACCCACAGGTTCTTGTCAGTATCCGACTTCTTGTAGCCGTACACGGGCGGACACAGGTGCTTGCCCGACTGTCCCTTTGCCCTGAACACCGCACGAATCTTCTTACTGCAATCACGGGCGTACCAGTCATTAAAGATATTTTTGAAAGCAAGCAGTTCATTCTCGGACTTTGCCGTGTCAACATTATCGTTGACGGCAATGTAGCGGACATCATAGTCGGGGAACACCATTTCGATCAGCTCACCTGTTTTCAGATAATCACGACCTAAACGGCTCAAATCCTTTGTAATGACCGTAGCGACCTTGCCGTCCTCAATGTCAGCCATCATCGCTTTGAAGCCGTCACGCTCCCAAGTCGTACCACTCACTCCGTCATCGACGTAGAAAGTCGGGTTTGGAAAGCCGTTATCCTCTGCGAATTTCTGGAGGATCGCTTTCTGGTTGGTGATACTGTTGCTCTCGCCGTCCAACATATCGTCCTGCGAAAGACGGCAGTATAAAGCTGTTATCTTGTCTGTCATTTTAACCTCACTTTCCGACAGGATACAGCAAGCTATTATCATTATAGCGCACCTTATTTCTTTTTTCAATGCGCCGATATTCCAAAATCAAACAGCCTGCTTGTCCTGTTCTTGTCCGGTTTCACCGAGCATTTTCTCACAGTCAGCCGTGATGAGCCTTGCAAGAATGTCGCTCAGGCTTTGCCGAAAAGCTGGGTTAAAGACGGTTTTAACTCTGTAAATCGTATGCCCTATATGGTATTCGGACACGTTATCTGTTACCGCAACGGCGGCAGTTGTTGTTTCGTTCATAGCGAATTTATCTCCTTAGCTTATCTATATCTACGCTTATAGGTCTGAGGGCATCGCTTTATATCTCTTACCCTCATGGTTGTTGTTTGTGATTATAGCCGTGAGGAACGGCATTGCTGCCGCCCCTTACAGCTATCGTTTTGTTGTCGGAAATATGTTAATCCTTGTAGGAATTATCTCCGAAGAAAGAAGTCTGCCCGACAAATTCATCATCGGCAGAGCTATCGTCCAACTTGCTGTCTGCATCGTCGGAGCTATCGACCAGCCCCTCAATGTCAGCGTAGGACATTCCGCTGTCGGTCAGCTTACCGATCAGCGTATGCTCCGCAGTCACCGCATCGAGAAGTGCCTGCCCCTCAGCACCGCCGTAAAGCTGTGAGAGCTTATCGTAGGTGTAGAGCTTGCTGTCCGTGATAATCTTACGGCGGCGCTCATAGGCTGCCTGAATAGAACTGTTCAGCTTGTTGAGCTTTGCCTGATTTTCAGACAGCACTCCGTCCATGACGGTATCAGCAGAGTTGTCAGTGACCTCACTCTTAGCTTTCTTACTCATTCACATCACCTCTTTTCGGTTTGGAGTATCGCAGGATTTGATTTAACCCCACGATAATATTATAGCAAATTTCGGAGCTATCTGTCTATTCGCAGGGCGCATGAACTTTGTGCGCCATTAGAGTTTTCGAGTTCGTCAAGTTGTTATGGGGAAAATGAAAAAAGCTGCGGAGCGGAGTTCGCTTCACAGCTTTGTAAAGTATGCTCATATTTTGATGTGTCGTAAATCGTTGTAAAGCACTATGCTTCACCTACAACTCGATACTTCAACAAGTATCCACCGAGATAGAATAATCGTCCCTCTATAATCGCATGAAACCCAGCTTCTGATGTACAGTACTCCGGTTGTCTATTCTTGCCATCGAAATAAGTATGCCCAAGGTCATGAAAACCTATCTTATCCATAGCTTCAACAGCCGAATACTGATAGCTTACAAATACATATCCCTCAGTTGGAATGTCAGGATCTCCACCTGCATAAGTACCCTCTTGTATTTCGTAAAAATCATTTCCGTCAACCGCCACAGATTTCCATATTGTAAATGAATGTATGGGGTTAATTGTTTTAAACACGATTGCAGAGTAGACCACAAACGTGATAATAAAAATAACAAGCATAATAATTATTATTTTTTTCGACCTTTTGTTACTCATATTATCCATCCTCTCATAAACAAATAGTATCCACGGTACGCAAAGGACTATTCACTCCTATTATTATATCACTCTGATTATGAAAAAGCAACCCACTTTCACCAAACTGCCGCCCAGACTGCGCAATAACTGCGCCGTACCAGTTTAGAATATTGACACCGATGATATTGAGAGCATCACGCAGGAGCGTGGGCGAGATACCGCCGACCGAAGCGGCGGTGAGAGATGTCGCATTCGCTCCACGAATTCGCTGACGGAGCATCGAAAGCCTGAGCAGAGATATAAGCTCAGGCGGAAAAAATATGCGCCATAGCGCAACAAAAATAACAAGCATTGTATTTTGCGCCGCACAGCGAGCGAAAATACCAAATGCTTGTTGGGGACACCCCAAGCCCCGAAATGACCGCACAGCGGTCATAAAAAAATTCGGCTAACGCCGAAATAAAAAAAGGAGACACCACCATGAATACGGAGAAAAAGAAGCGTGGCAGACCGCTCAAGCGCAAGGTTATGGAGTTCGAGGGCATGACTTACGAGGGAGCAATCAACAATGCTCTGGACAAAGAGGTCAGAGCCGACCTTGACAAGTGCCTTGCCGACAAGGACGAGAGCCAGCTTACCGACGATGAACGCAAGTACCTGAAACGCAAGAAGGAGAAGAAGTCCTACACCCTCAATGTTCGTTTCACCGAATCGGAAATGCAGGACATTCTTTCCAAGTGTGAGCAGTACGGTTACAAGAACAAGACCGAGTATATCCGTGATTGTGTTCGGGCGAGGGTTGATCTCACGCCCGACCGTTCCGAAATTGCCGAGTGTAACCGTCTGATGAAACGCATCGGAGCAAACATCAACCAGATACTTGTCCGACTTTACAGCACAGGTCACATCTATGCCGAGGATATTACCGAGATAAAGAAAGGGGTAAACGAAATTTGGCATACACTTCTATCCATACGATCAGGGCAACAGTCAGCGCAGCGATCGCTTACATCACAAGAGATGATAAGACCATCGACGGTTTATATGTCAACTCTTATGCTTGCCGAGCCGATAGCGCAGGAGCAAGCGAGGACTTCCGAGCCGTCCGAAACACAGGAACAGGACGCACCCAAATCCTTGCCTACCACATGATACAGAGCTTTGCCCCCGGTGAAGTCACGCCCGAACAAGCTATGCAGATCGGAGAGGAGCTGTGCGACCGTTATCTGAAAGGCGATTATCAGTATGTCATTGCTGTTCATCATGACAAGTCGCACCTGCATTGCCACATCATTTTCAACAACACAAATCTGTATAACGGTCTGAGCTTTACCACCGAGCATAATCAAGGCAGAAAGTCTGAAAGAGCGTGGGCAGAGTTGCGTGAGATTTCGGACGAGATATGTGCTGAACACGGTATATCTGTTATCTCCGAGCCTGAAAAGGGACATGGGGTATCTCACTTTGAGAGGAATATGCAGAAAGAGGGCAAGTCGTGGAAAGATAAGCTCCGTGTCAGGATTGCGGAGGTCATGCTTTACAGCCGTGACTTCAAGGATTTTCTTGAAAAATGTTCGGAGTGCAGTATCGAATATGTTTACAAGCCAAGCAATAAGGTCAAGCTGAAATTCCGTTTATCAGGTGACGGTCAACAGAAGTTTACAAGAGCCGACACCCTGGGCGCAGACTTCACCCCCGAACGCATAGCCGAGCAGATAGCGGAGATACAGGAAAAGCTGTCAGCGGCGAATGTCACTCCCGATATGCTTATCGAAGCGCCGAAGCCTGTTGTTCCAAAGACCGAGCCGAAGCCGACACAGACAGTCACCGCACCGACAAAGCCGAAACAATCTGCCGAGCCTGAAACTATCACCGAAACAAGTGAAACCGCAAAGAGAAAAGCTGCTGCGGAACAGGTGGAGAAGTTCTTTGCAGCCCGACGAGCAAGACGGCAGGCACAGCTTGATATGCTTAACGCAACTGCTGCCAAGCCCACCGAGCCGAAGCCTGAACCGTCAGCCCCGACACCACAGCCCACACCTACCGAGAGCAAAGCACCTGAAAAGAAAATAGATGAATGGGCTACTATCCGAGGTATGCGTGACAGCGACAAGATTATTGCAGAGCTTGAAGCCGTTGGCATCATGTCTTTAAGCGAGTTTGGCGGATTCATGCACAATATCCATTCGCCCGAAGATCACACCGATGAAGTTGCCGCGCTGAAAGCACAGTACACGGCGATTGATAAGCTCCTTGCAATGATGAAACAGCGTTCCGACAATTCCGCTACATACAAGGAATATCAGGAACGGTCAGCGTTTACGCAAAAGCATTTCCGCAAGAAGAACGCTGCTGCTATCGACGCTTATGAAGAAGCCGACAAGTACATCACCGAGCATATCAAGGCTTTTTATGTTGACGGCAAAGCACCCAAGCGGAGCGAGCTTGCAGCGCTGTCAAAGCAGTTGAAAGATAAGTGTAAAGCCATTATGCCCGAACACAAGGCATATCTTCTCAAACATGAAACGGCGATGCGGTACACCCGACAGGTGCGCCAGTACCTTAACGAGCAATACATGAAGCGTGAGCGTGAGAAAAGCCGTCAGCGTACACAGGCGAAACACAGAAATAAAAATACACTTGAATAAAGAAAGGACGATACTATGAGCAAAATAGGTTATATCCGTGTTTCTACGGAGCATCAGGAAACAGCGAGACAGCAGGAGATCATGTGCGGTTATCAGGTTGACCGCATCTTCTCCGAAAAGCTGTCAGGAGCAAACGCAGACCGCCCTCAGCTCAGGGCAATGCTGGACTATGTACGTGAGGGCGATACCCTCTATATCGAGAGCATCAGCCGCCTGGGACGTTCTACAAAGGACTTGCTGAACATCATCGACACGCTCACCGACAAAGGCGTTACCCTTATCAGCCACAAGGAGAAAATTGACACGGACACTCCTGCGGGGAAATTTATGCTCACCGTGTTCGCAGCTCTCTCACAGTTGGAGCGTGAGCAACTCAAACAGCGACAGCGTGAAGGCATCGAAATTGCTAAGGCACAGGGCAAGTACACGGGACGGAAACCTATCCCCACCGATTGGACGAGGTTCGGGCAGCTCTATGGGGAATGGAGAGCGAAGAACATCACGGGGCGAGATTTTATGCGGAGAATGGATATGTCGGCAAACACTTTTTACCGCCGTGTGCGTGAGTATGAAATCCGTCACGGCATCACCGAGCAGACCTCAGCTTGACCGTCAGACGAACGGAAAAGCCCCACAGCGCCGTTCACCACCGCAGAGCGGAAAACTAACCGCTGAAAAGAAAAAAGCCCTCAGAAACGCTTACAGAGCGTTTCCGAGAGCTTGCGGTTATTCAGTTCCAATAGGGTTTGTGCCTGTTGTGGTATGCTCCACAATGCTTAATCGGACTTGTGTGGAACGGAAAACAGGTGCGCCAGTAGGCTATGGTTATTGGGGAAAGAAACGAGCCTACAAGTTTTCTTATAGGCTCGTAAAGCTATTTCAAAGACTACAATCAAAATAGCTTATTAAATCATTGCAATTTAGATGTGGTGATGATTAATCAATGAGACTTGATATAATCAATAAATTCTTTACAGTTAATTCTACCGTAGACACTATCATTGCCAGCAGTCATAATTCTTTTAAGGCAATCAGGGACACCAACTTCGCTTCTGAAATGAATTCTGTCCTCAGAACCCCAAGCTCCCTGATTCTGATTATCCTCATGAACATTATAGTCAACATTCTCAGGAGTGTTCTTAATGTATTCAACTGCTTCGTCACGTTCTTCTACGGAATCAAAATGAACCTGTCCGTTCTTACCAAATACAAGTTTCTCCATTTTGCTCTCACCTCCGTTCTACAATATTATCTGATTGTAGTCAGGAGGAGGTCAAGCCGAGTACGCTAAGTTAATTGCTGTAACCAATCCATCGTAGTCACCGTTCTCAATTTGACTAAATGAATCTCTTTCAAGACCGATGAACAGAACATACAAAAACTTCTCAAAGGAGTAAATTGGCTCAGTATGGTGTTCTATATCATCTCTAATCGTGTCAGACTTTGCCAACAAGCAGATATGCTGATATTCACGATTGATTTTTTGAGTATTGCCATTAGGGTGGGCATAATTAAGGTGCTGCGTAGGTGTCAGTGCAATTAGATTCTCGATATAGTGACATATTGTAGGATAGTCGGCTTCTGGAAAAATGTGATGAATATGCGTAGCCATATCTCCGATATGCTGTTTATCGTAGGTAACCTCGGTAATGCCGTCACGGAACTGATCGTTGTATATGCGAACGATCTTCTTAGCCTTGGCAGACATATACTTTGTAAGATCTTTGTTAATGCTGATTTTAGCAGTCTTTTCGTATTCAGAACGAGTCATATCTTTTGGCTTATCCGAGTATATATCCCTGAAATTATCACGATTATACATCAACATATCGTAAGTAATTTTGTGCTTAGAGAGCCTGCCTTTTTCCGTTCCCTCTGTTCCGTGAAGAAAAGCAAGCGGATTTATAACTTTGGTGAAAATTCTTCTGCACTCAGTTCTTCCATTTATCGGAGTATGAGCAATGATGAAGTCTTCATAGCTTTCTTTAAGGTTTTCAAAATTCTCTTTGCTTGTATTGTTAAAAAAGCCGTTAAATAGCCCTATCAAGCCCGAATCGGTTAAAACTTTGGTTATATAGCACTGTAAAAATGTCAGGGCATTACGATCACGCAGGGACAGATATTCCATTATGTCCTCATTGGCAATGCGGTAAAAGTTTCTGTTTTTATCTTTTTTCTTTTCAAGAACACCTGCATAAGCCATCAATTCCATAGGTTGTTGGAAGAACTTATCGTATTCGTTTCGAGCTTTGGTTTCATCAGGATTAGGCTTCTTGAAAATGCTTTCTACATATTCTACGGTGTAGTCATTATGCCAAATATCCATTGACGAAAAGAAGTCGTTACCTTTTTCAACCACATAATTCACAATACAGTCAGCAATTATGGAGATAACATCAGGGGTACACTTCTGGTCAATCCATCTTGCGTTATGTGACAACCTAATATCGTAGTTCCTTTGAGAAAGAAAAGAATCTATCTCGTCTTTACTTAAAAATCTCATATTACACCTCTTTCAGCAAACCAAAGAAGAAAACAGAATTACTGTCCACGTTGAGCGAACGAGTCTGATAATTTCTTGCTATCTTGTAGAAAGCTCTATACTCATCAGTTGAGAAGTATCCTCTTTGTGTTTCGTTTATTGTATATCCGTCTTTCAGCGTTAAAATCGCAACAGAACCGTTGACAAGTACATACGGGGGTTTCTTGATTAGTCGTGGCTTATATGTCATGTTAGGCGTTAGATACACATTGTCGGTTTCGTAATATGCGTACACGCTCAACTGTCTTGCATTATCTGCTGAGATATAAGAATCATAACCCTCTATATTTACGATTTGTGTACCTGAATCGTTGATATTCCTTGATTTAACAACTCTTATATCGCCTTGGGCAGAAAGTAGCTTATTCGTAATCTGGCGATCTCTGAACACCGTGAATACATCAAAAGTGAGCCTTTTTGCTATCTTATCAAAAAAATCATTTCTATAGATAAGCCAGTATGGAAAGGCAGGATCAGTGATATAGCTTTGTTTCTGAATTATCGTAACTTGTTCTGTCATGGAGTGAATTGTAGTTTTAGCGGCTGATTCGAGCGTATTTATATTAACGCACACAGTTTCAACCAATACACCCTTAAATCCATTTTCCCCAAAATCAATAATGGAGTCAATGTGTTTGCGTTCTAATATTTCTCTTGTTTTTCTGAACTCAGGTGTATTAAGCAGGAATTTAGGAACAATCAGGGAAACATAGTCGCTTATCTGAACGGCTTTCTCCAAAAAGAATGAAAAAGTATTCGTGGTATCCGAATTTACGGCTTGCGCTCTATACAGCTTTAATGATTTATTATTTGAGCCTAATTTGTTGAAAGGAGGATTTCCTATTACCAAATCATAACGCTCATTGAATTTATGAAGCAGAAAATCATCAGTGATAAAGTTGATAGTCACATTAGCAGGAAGCCTGAACTTGCTGATAATATATTTCAAAACCGAAATGACATCAGGATCTATATCCACTACATCTATGATGATTGATTTGACAGCAGCATACTTTTTGATGATAAAAGGGACAAAATTTCCTGTTCCGACAGAGGGTTCAAGAATACGAACGACATCTTTATCAATATCGGGCAGATACTTCATGATTTCGTTGAGAATAGACTTATCCGTAAAAAAAGCGGCATTATGTTCACGCTTTGCATTAGCATACTCAACTACTTTTGAGATAGATGATATACCAACTGTATCAAAATTAGCAGATATGTAGCTTATGACACTATCGAGTGTGCCTAAGTCTGTTGTATCTATCAGTTTCTTGACCTCTGCATCACTAAGATGCTGTCTGCTGAAAAAAAAAGCTATCTTTTCAGCGATACTATCAAAAATGGCAGTAGGCACAGCTTCGCCTAAGCATTGCCTGATTTTGATCTCCTCTTTCTTTAAGAAAGCCCTTTTCTTCTCAATAGAGAGAGAGTTGAGAGTTTGCTCAGGAATATTCGTCCACTTGAAAGAGCTTGGTATTGTCATCATCATCATAAGTTCTCTGATACTGAAAACTCTATCGTCGCTTGGGTGTATAGTGTTCTGGCTTGCGAGCTGATCGTTCCTTGTATGGATACATGGTCCGACCTTATCCCAGTATTGCCTGCGATACTTATCCCCATTTTTCCGTATATTAACAACAATCTCGCCATCTACGACTTTATGGGGAACTTTGCTTATATCAGACTGGTCAAAAGCCGATTCTCCCTCTTTCAAGTCGGTAATCCAACTACGCATATGCTCTGGGTATACTCTGAATGCGTGGTATATGTCAGTTGTACTTATTTCTCCAAACTCTCGCAGAGCTGGCAAGTTACCGATAACTTCTCTTAAAGTCTTTTCCTCTTGATAATCAGGGAACAACTCAAATGGAGAGATAAAGTCAGATAAATCCTTTCTAACACCAATTACCACAGTTCTTGAACGGCTTGAACACGCACCGTAATTCTTAAAATTGATTACCTGTGAGTAAGTAGCATATTTATCACCTAAATGAGCCTCTATTGCTTCAGAAATAGGCTTTTCTACTCTGTCAGTGTCGGTACATATAGTTTTCATGAAAGCAGGAACATTCTCGAATATGAAAAATAAGGGGCTAATTTCTTCAATTATTTTAATGGATTCAATAACAAGGGAGTTCCTAACAATCTCGTTTTCAGCCTTTTTATGATTGGCGACGGACATTCCTTGACAGGGAGGGGTGGCAACAACAACAGTAACATTGTTGATTTTTTCGTGTTTTCTCCAACGTTCTACTTCTCCCAACAAGTGCTGCTTGACGCTTTCCTCAGTAATATCCCCACAAATATAACCTGTTTCATATTTGCATTTTTCGTTGAACTTTTGGACATTGATACGGCGCTCAACAATTTCATTGGTAGCAATGCACTCAAATCCGCGCATCTTAAAGCCGTAACACCCAACACCTGCACTGCTGAATAGACTAATATAGGTTAATCTATCATCGTTAATTCTTTTCATTTTGAAACACCATTCGCTTATTCTATGTTAATTCTCAAGCGTCAATCAGCTTGAGGGCATTATACTTCATCTTATTATTATAACACGGAAAAGTCATAAAGTCAATGATTTTCAAGTATTTTTGAGCGGACTTAGATTCAAAAATAACGGCTATGCAAACTACACAGCCGTTATCGTTTCTATTATTTGAGAACCTCTCCCATCACTGTCGCTCCGTCCTTGAAGCCGACCTTGTAAGCAGCCCTCATCTCAGCAGCGGCAGTATCGCTCACGCAGTCGAGTATCTTGTGAAACACATCAATCTGCTCCTCACTCAGCGAATTTTCAAAGGGTATGCAGAGCTTGTTAAACTCGTCCGAGAACTCGGCGGCGTGAATATCACCCACACGGAGGTTGTAAATCATATCAATCATTGTAAGCACCCTTTCGGTATTTATTTAGCTTGCTGTACCTGTCTTACAATGTTTGTGTGAAAACTTCTTTATGCCTACTGTCGTAAAAGCCAGGGTATGAAACAGTTGATGGCCGGCGGCGGTGTCGCCCTCATCGGCATCACCCTTGTACCTCTGCTCTCCGGCCTGTTCGGTTGATCGTCCGGCGGTGATCGCTTATGGGCGGCATACTCGACAAACTCGATGAATGGCTCCGAGGGCTGCTCATCGAGGGGATCACGGGAAACCTGTCGGGCATGTTCGATACGGTCAATACCAAAGTAGGCGAGATCGCCGGTGAAGTGGGACAGACGCCGCTGGTATGGAACAGCGGCGTCTTTTCTATGATCCGAAACCTCTCTGAAACGGTGATCGTTCCAATCGCCGGGGTTATCCTGACATTCGTAATGTGTTATGAGCTGATCCAGCTTGTGACAGAGAAAAACAATCTGCACGATGTAGACACCTGGATGTTCTTCAAGTGGATTTTCAAGACCTTCTGTGCCGTTCTCATTGTGACGAACACATGGAATATCGTCATGGGTATCTTCGATGTGGGGCAAAGCGTTGTGAACAGCAGCGCGGGCGTCATCATTGGGAATACCTCCATTGATATCAGCAGCGTCATCACGGATATGGAGGCGCAGCTTGAAGCCCTGGGCACGGGAGAACTGTTCGGGCTGTGGTTCCAGTCCCTTTTCGTGGGGCTTACCATGAATGCCCTTTCCATCTGTATCATGCTTGTCATCTATGGTCGCATGATTGAGGTGTATTTGACGACTTCAGTTGGACCGATCCCGCTTGCCACTATGACGAACCGGGATTGGAGCCATACAGGACAGAACTACTTGAAATCCCTGTTTGCATTGGCGTTCCAGGCATTTCTAATCATGGTGTGCGTGGGAATCTACTCTGTTTTGGTACAAAGTATCGCCACGGACGGAAACATCTCAGGCGCGATATGGGCCTGCATGGGCTACACGGTCCTGCTGTGCTTCGCCCTGTTCAAGACCGGCAGCCTCTCTAAGAGCCTGTTCGGAGCGCATTAAGGAGGCTTGATAAATTGGCGTATGTAACCATTCCAAAGGATTTGACGAAAGTAAAATCCAAAGTGTTGTTTGGACTTACCAAACGACAGCTTATATGTTTCGGAGCGGCGGCACTCATCGGAGTACCGCTTTTCTTTTTGCTCAGACGCACGGCCAGCAACAGCGCCGCCGCGTTCTGCATGATTATCGTCATGCTCCCGTTCTTTCTACTCGCCATGTATGAGCGGCACGGCCAACCCCTGGAAGTGGTGGCCGGACAGGTCATCCGTTGTATGTTCCTACGGACGAAAGAACGGCCTTACCAGACAAACAATTTCTATGTAGCCCTGGAGCGGCAGGCCCAGGCGGAAAAGGAGGTGAAAGCCATTGTTCAGAAAGCGAAAGCCAGAGCCGCAGGCACGGCAGGCGGCAAAACCCGCGGTAAAGCTGACCGCCGCAGAAAAGCGTGAAATCAGCAGTATCCTGGAAACTGCCAGAGGCGACGGCAAGGTACATTCCGCGCAGGATACTTTACCGTTCCGCCAGATGTACCCGGACGGTCTGTGCAAGCTGGACGACCACACCTGGTCGAAGTGTATCGAGTTCGAGGATGTGAATTATCAGCTTGCGAAGCCCGACGACCAGACGGCAATCTTTGAAGCCCTCTGCGATATGTATAACGCCCATGACGCTTCTATCGGGATGCAGCTCTCCCTTGTGAGCCGCCGCATGAACCGGGAAGATTTTGTGAAGCGTATCGAGATTGCGGCGCAGGGAGATCACTTCGACCATATCCGTGAGCTTTACACGCAAATGCTCCGCAAGCAGCTTGAACGGGGCAACAACGGTCTTATCAAGACAAAGTACCTGACCCTCACCATCAAGGCACGGGACAGCAAAACCGCAAGGGCACGGTTTTCCCGGATCGTCATGGATGCCCTCAACCATTTCAAGGTCATGGGCGCTCTGGCAAAAGAGCTTGGCGGCAAGGAATGGCTGGAAATGCTCCACGGCATCCTGCACCCGGACGGGGAACGGTTTGCCTTTGAATGGAACTGGCTTGCCCCTTCCGGCCTGTCGGTCCAGGATTTTATCGCACCATCTTCCTTCCGCTTCGGTGAAGCACGGAAGTTCACAATGGCAGATAAATTCTGTGCCGTATCTTTTCTGCAGATCAGCGCACCGGAAATGGATGACCGTATGCTCACCGAACTGCTGGATACAGACAGCGGGCTGCTTGTCAGCCTCCATATCCGCAGCATGGATCAGAACGAGGCGATCAAAACGGTCAAGCGGAAAATCACCGACATTGACAGTATGAAGATCGACGCGCAGAAAAAGGCGGTGCGGGAAGGTTTCGATATGGATATCATCCCCACCGACCTTGCCACCTACGCAGGCGAGGCAAAGAACATCCTCCGTGATCTGCAAAGCAGAAATGAGCGAATGTTCCTAATGACCTTCCTGGTGGTGAACTTTGCGGACAGCAAGCAAAAGCTGGAGAATGATCTTCTCCGTGCGGCAAGCGTGGCGCAGAAATATAACTGCTCCCTGGTGCGGCTGGACTTTCAGCAGGAGGACGGCTTCGTGTCGGCTCTGCCCCTGGGTGTCAACCGCATTAAGATACAGCGCGGACTTACCACTTCAGCGGTGGCGGTGTTCGTTCCCTTCACCACACAGGAGATTTTCCACGGCGGCGAAGCTCTCTACTACGGGCTCAATGCCACTTCCGGCAACATGATCCTTGCTGACCGAAAAAAACTGAAAACGCCCAACGGCATGATCTTAGGCACGCCCGGCAGCGGCAAGAGTTTTTCCGCAAAGCGTTCCATCGTGGGTGTGTTCCTGAACACAAAGGACGATATCCTGATCTGCGATCCGGAGGCGGAATATTTTCCGCTGGTGAACCGTCTGGAAGGCCAGGTTATCAAAATCTCACCTACCAGTACACAGTATGTGAACCCTATGGATATCAACCTCAATTACAGCGAGGATGATAACCCGCTGGCGCTGAAATCAGACTTTATCCTGTCGTTCTGCGAACTGGCGGCAGGCGGACGGAACGGTCTGGAGCCGGTGGAAAAGACGGTCATTGACCGTGCTGTGCGGATCGTGTACCGCCCCTATATCGCAGACCCCCGCCCGGAGAATATGCCGCTGCTGGAAGATTTGTATAACGAGATCAAGCGGCAGCCGGAGCCGGAGGCACAGCGGATCGCGGCGGCACTGGAACTGTATGTGCATGGCAGCTTGAATGTCTTTAACCACCGTACCAACGTGGATATCAACAACCGCATTGTCTGCTTCGATATCAAGGAGCTGGGGAAGCAGCTCAAAAGCCTGGGTATGCTGGTGATCCAGGATCAGGTGTGGAACCGTGTTTCCCAGAACCGGGATCAGGGTAAATCCACCTGGTATTTCGTGGACGAGTTCCACCTTCTGCTGCGGGGCGAGGTCGGTACCTGGAGCGTGGAGATTTGGAAACGCTTTCGCAAATGGGGCGGTATCCCCACGGGAATCACGCAGAACATCAAGGACCTGCTTTCCTCCCCGGAGATCGAGAACATCTTTGAAAACAGCGATTTTGTGTACCTTCTGAACCAGGCCAGCGGAGACAGGAAAATCCTCTCCGAGCGCCTGAATATCTCCAACCAGCAGGCGGCGCATATCAGCAACGCAGGCCCCGGCGAGGGGCTGATCTTCTTCGGCAATGTGATCCTGCCTTTTGTGGATGACTTCCCGAAGGACAATGAACTTTACAGCATTATGACGACAAAACTTGGTGAAACCGGGAAAGGAGAAAACGAACATGAATGATCCCCGCTATTTGCATACGGAAGAAAAACAGGAGGGCGAAACCTTCTTTGATGTGATGAACCGGCTGATTGCCAGAAGCAAGGCGGTCACGGCGGATATGGAGGCGGTCCTTGCGGAGCTGGAAAGTGAGATCGAACCGTTCCGTGCGCCGAAGGACCATGAATAAACTGACCCATGTGAGCCTGTTTTCCGGCATTGGCGGTCTGGACCTGGCGGCAGAGGCTGCCGGGTTTGAAACCGTCTGCCAGTGTGAGTGGGCGGATTTTCCGCACTCCGTCCTCTCCGCACGATGGCCGGATGTTCCCAGGTTCCGGGATATTACTACTTTTACGAAGGAGGCGTTTTTTGAAAAAACAGGACTTG
>ERZ894180.547-NODE-547-length-30276-cov-24.108865_pt1 | contig 30276 bp, 27 predicted proteins | sample MGYA00380278_ERZ894180 | MGnify/ENA primary metagenome ERZ894180 (study PRJEB32331, sample SAMN06328450) | human gut metagenome | biome: human gut microbiome; feature: stool | host: Homo sapiens | collected 2013-02-24 ...
ACTTGTGACCCCATCCGTGTGAAGGATATGCTCTACCCCTGAGCCAATCGCCCGTCGCCTTTCGGCAAAAGAGATACTATCATAGCCGCGCGTGTTTTACCAAGAACTTTTTGCCCCCGATTTTAAATTCGTGGGCGTAGACCGCGCAACCGCAATCAGGGCAGCCGACAAACCACCAGCTCAACCGCTCTCTATCGCTTGATCCACGAGGTCTCGGGGCGGCAGATTAGTCGCGCGTTGTTGTAGGCCATGTCGAGCGTGAGGCAGGTGCGCGCGGCGTAGAAGCCATCCTCGCGCTGGATGGTCAGCGCCAGCTCGGGCTTGTCGCCGGTCAGGCACAGCGGCAGCAGCAGCTGAATCCGGCCGCCGTAGAACTGCGGCACCGCGAGCGTGTAGTTGGCGGCGGCGCGGCGGGCGGCCTCGACGACGGCACCCTCAAAGGCGCGGCGCAGCAGCAACGAGTTGTCCTCCCCCATCAGGCTGGCGGGAATGCGCGTAAGGTTCTCCTCGTCGCCCAAAATGTGGTCGATGTTGGAGCGGATGGGCAGGCGGTAGTCAAAGACCAGCTCGGAGGGGTCCTCGGTAAAGCGCACGCGGCACGGCAGGTACTCAAACGAGACCAGCATGGGGTCGCTTTCCTTAAAGAAGCCCTTCAAAAACCAGCGCTGGCGCGCATCGGGCTTGGTGTTGGGCTCAAACAGACCGTAGATGGTCTCGTAGCGGCGTGTGTACAGGCCGGTGTTAAACAGGCAACGGTCGTCGTCGAACACCAGCGGCAAGTTGGACGGTGCGGTCTGGTGCACGTCGCGCTCGGTCAAAAATACCGCGCGGCTAAACGAAAACGACAAGTAGTTTCTGAGGATGCGGTTGCTAGGACCCCAGTCCTCGGGATCGGCGAGGTCGACCAGGCGGTCGTAACAGGGCTCGGGGCAAAACGCAAACTCGTACACATTGCTGCACAGGGTGCTAGGGATTTCCATGTGGTGTCCAATCCATTCAATTACTGGCGTGCGGATGCTTAGATTCTATACGCGCGACGGGTCGCCCGAGCCTACAACACAACCGCGGCGCAGCTCTTCGGCTAGCTCGCTGGTCGTGCGGCGACTGGAAACGAGGTCCTGGATCCAGGCATAGTATTGATTGTCTTTGGGCTCGGGGCTGTCGGACAGCACGACCGGAGTGCCGGCGAACCTTAAGACGGACAACGCAAAGACAAGGCTGGTGCGTTTGTTACCGTCCTCAAAGATGTGGTCCTTGACCATGTGCTCGGCCACGTAGGTGACCTGGCCAAAGATGTCTGCGAAGCGGTCGGCCGGCGATTGACCGAATATCGTACAGAATGCACCCGCAAGCACGGACTCGACGCGTCCAAGCTCAAGCGCGGCCCGGCCGCCTGTTGCGTCGGTCGTATAGCAGCGCCCGACCTTCATCAACGTGCTGTGCAGACGCATCACGGCCGCGGCCATAGATTCGAGCGAACCGGCATCGTCGAGCACGAGCGGCGCGAACGGATGCGCCTGGCGCGGCGCGACCGCCATCATGAGTTCTCCAAGAGCCTGAGCGCGTTGGGCATGCCCTCAATGGTCAGCCGAACAGCTTCATCGATTGACGTGGCGCCGTCGAACAAAATCGGTGAAGCTGAATTTGCCACGTGTGCAGTTGAATGATCTTCTTGAGCAACGCAATCAGCGCCGTCATCTTGTTGAACATAGCTCCAAGGCATGTCTGACTCCTCTATAGCTTTACAGACGAAATAGCCCGCGAGTCGTACTCCAGGGCGATCGGCTGCCAGACGAGATCTTCGATAGCGCAGTTTAGGGCATTTGCGAGCGCCAGTGCCGAGGAGACCGAGGCACGGCGTAGGTCGAGCTGGTTCTGCTCGTAGAGTTGTATGGCGCGAAGTTTAACCCCCGATTGGGCGGCGAGCTGTTTTTGCGTTAGTCCGGCCGCCTTTCGTGCCGCTTTGAGGCCCTTTTTGTCTGCCTGGGCGTTGTTCCATTTATCAATGACAATCTGGGCGACTTCGAGTAGCTCATTAAAGCCCAAGCTGCACATCCATTGCGCATAGGCCAAAACCCAGCCCGCCCAATACTGAGGCGAACGGTCGAACGGATAGGTCTCCCTGCATTCGACGGGGGTCAGTCCCGCATGGGCGATAATATCGCGCGCGAGCTCGTCGCCCGCCATGCCGCAGACGACGCGAGGCATACCGCGCTCAAACTGTTTCATCTCAAGAGCGTTCGACAGGATCGCCGTCAACTCGGCTGGAGTCAGCCCTTGGTCACAGAGAGCAAAATCGACCGCCTCGCCCAGCGTTCTCATTGCATCCTCGAGATACATCTCACTGTAAGCGTGGGTCATTGCCCGTCATCCCCTCTCGAATGATATCGACGATACGAATTCCCTCAAATGGATTTTCGGCAAGTGGCTCCCGGTGCTGTGCCCTTGCCGCTTCATCTCGCTCCTTGGCCAATGGACCATACAGAGCTTGCGGCGCACGTTCAAATCCCGCAAAACGAATGCTCTCAAACGCACGCTCGCTTTTGAGCACAATCTGCTCTCCCAAGTTGCCGAGCCTCATAGATCGACCAAGCTGATCGACGCTAATCGTATTGTTCACAAAAGCTCTGGCATAGGATGGCCAGCAAATAGACGAGGGCGTACCAACATCAGTCGATACGCCCCACATCAGAAGATATGTTTTTCTAGTCTTAAGCACAGGCCGCTTGATGCAATGCCAAGAACACCGCTACACCAATACAAACGATACCTAATGCAAGAGGCAACCATGCCTTCTTTTCTTTGTCCTTAACAAGGAAGGCCTCGATTGCGGACGCTAGGACCAGAAAACCGCCAATAATCAGCAGATCGAGTGCAACAAAATTGACGGTTGTTATATTGGAGGACAGACCTCCGGCGTTGACGTTTACGAGCGTAAAGATCGCAGCGAAAATGGCGAAGAGGGCCAGGACGTTGCCATAGATACGGGACTCGATATTGACGATTTCTTCCTTCTTGTCCTCGACCTTTTTAAGTTCCCCGGCATATACGTCGGAATAATCTGCAAGTCCGTTAAAGTTGAGCTCATCAGAGAAAGCGCCGTGGTAAGGATGGGCCACCATGCCATCAACGCGCTGGAATGCAACTTGCGCTATACCCTTAGACGTATCGAGCGTAATAGTGTTGCCGCTTACGTTTGTAACACGGTAAAACAGCCGTGTTCCATGTCCGGGGAAATATAGCGGCGCATCCAAAGAAAGCCCCTGGCGAATGCGCGAATTGCGCAGAAGTACGCTAGCAGTCAAATCGTTTGGCAACGCAACACATTCAACGCAAGAGACGAATGTCGAATCCCCAGGACCGAGTTCGACTTCGGACTGCTTGTTCTCGTTAATGTAGAAGCCGTCGGTGCGCAAGTCATACGTAACCTGTCCGATGTTCGAAGCATCGGCATTGAGCAGAACCTCGCTGTCGATTAGCTCCTGAATCTTAGTATCGCTCAAGTACATATGAACCACTTCCCTAGGGCTCCGAGTATAGCACCAAGGTATGGCACGGTGGTTACCTCCAAAGGGGGTACAGAGAAGTAATAAGAAAGCGTTGCCCTTAAAGCTCTTACAGTGCTCTTGTATTGCTGCCAGGTGCGTCGTACCGCATCAGCAGCGATATGCGGCGCTCAGAAGCACTGTCCCCAGCAGGAATAGCGTTAAGGAGGCAGCTATCCAGTGGCTGTCGCCGGTCTTGGGAAGTGCCGGTGTTGTTGCCATAGTGGATTTGGGCTTAGTCGTTTTGCTGACTGTTGTCTTGGTGGTCGTTATCTTGGGTGACGTAACCGCGGGTTTCACCACAGGATCCGTCGCCGGTCCCGCACCGGGTTGACCCGTAGCCGCGTCGGCGCCACCAGTAGGATTGCCCGTGCCATCCCCCGGCACCTCGCCGCCGGGTGTAACGGGCTCCCCCGACGGCGAGGTGGCGCAATCGGGTTCAATTACCACATGCGTGGCCACGGCCCCGTCAGCATCCACCACGCTAGCAGCGCCAAAGGCTCCGCCTGCAGGCGTCACAAAGTGCGCGGCAACAAGCGATCCGCGCTCGCAGGCAACGCCGGCGTCCGCACCGGTCGCATCCAGCCAGGACGCATCCACGACAAGTGCCTCGCTCGCAACGTCAGCACCAAACCCCTCGTCGAGCAAGCGCACGCCATAAAAGCGCAAGCCCGCATCGGATCCCGCGCCCGCGGCAACAACGCACCCGCTGCCGCGTACGGTCAAGCTGCCTGCGGCAATGCCGGCAACAGCCTGGTCAAGAACACCTGCCCCGTCGGCCCTGGCATCGACTGTGCAGCCATCCACCACCAGCGCCTGGGCCACATGGATCCAGCATTGCGAACCCGTCGCCGTGAGCGAGCCGGAGCCGCAAAGCGTAAGGTTCCCCCACACCTCCATGCCGCTCATGGAAATGTCCGCATCGGGTGCATGCGTCTCGACCACGGAGTTTTGTCCCACAAGCGTCACCACCAGGTCGCCATCGGCGCCGATGGCCTCACCCGCATAGCCGGTTAGCTCAAGATGATCGGTATCTGTCCAAGCCCATCCGGGACCCGACACGCCCGGCTCGCAGTACGTGTCGCCCGCAATGAACAGGCTGTCCGCGCCCGCGGCATAAGAAGGCCCGCCCAGCAAAACGCATAGGCAGGCCATGACGGTAAGCAGAATGTAGTGTCGGCTAGTGTGGAACACGGTGGTAAACATAACCGCTCCGATCTTCGCAAGAGCCAATGGAAGCAGCAACAGGAAATGTCCTGGTAGCAGTAGCTATTAGTGTAGCGAGATCAAGCGCCGGGCAAGGTAAAAGCCTGCGATCGATTTACGAAATTAGGCGTAAATCGTTTTGCCAGTCGGTGAACGGAAAAGGCGATCACGTCGAGTTTTCAGTGCCGAATCAAGACTCCTCAGGTCATACGTTTCGATTAGTACAATAGGCCTATGCAAAGCGATGGAGAAAGGTAACAACATGAGTTTAGAACAGGAACAGCGCACCCTTGATAGAAGGCAGCGCGAATTGACAGACATCCAAAAGAAGCTTGCGAGGGAACAGTCAAAGCTCACCGCGGCTGAAACAAAAGCGAACGCCGTACAGACGGCGGCAACGAAGGCACGTACGGAATCGACCCGTAGTAGCAAACTGCGATCCTACCAATCCGCCCTGCGCGACAAGGAGCGCGCACAGAAGGAGATTGCGAGCCTTCAGGGTAAAATCGCAGTAAAGCAGAAAGAAGTGAACGCGGCAACTGCAAAGGTCGGACGCGAAAGGCAGCGTATAGAAAACGCCGCTGCGAAGAAACGCAAGCAGGACTCACTCCAGCTCAACAGAGCCATGGACTCAATGAACCGCACAATCGAAGATCATGCGACAAGGCTTGAAACACTAGAAAACATGCCTGAGAAGGTTACGGTGTTATATCTCGGCACGTCTCCCGAGGACGAGGTGCGTCTCAGGATCGAGGCAGAAGCACGAGATATCCACGAGGCTATACGCAAGTCGGACAATCCCCAATGCGTCGCTTTCAACGACCGATGGGCGGTGCGACAGAGCGACCTGCTTCAAGTGCTCAATGAAACTAACCCCGACATCGTCCACTTCAGTGGTCACGGAGCAGCTGACGGAAGTATTGTGCTCGAAGACCAGTTTGGTAATTCAGTTCTTCTCGATAAAGAGCGTCTATCGGTGGTTGTCGGCGCCGCCGCCAAACACGTTAGACTGATCGTTTTCAACGCCTGCTACTCTGATGAAGAGGCTGATAAGATACTGCGCCACGTCGATGCGACGATAGGCATGACGAATTCCATATCGGATGACGCCGCGAAGGCGTTCGCCGCCCAGCTGTATTCGAGCATCGGATTCGGCCTCGACCTGCAAACCGCCTTCAATCAGGCTCGTGCCGCGATCGCGCTTGCTTCGCCAGAAGAATTCGATACACCGAGACTTAGGGTTAGCGAGGGGATAGAAGCTGAGACAATGGTGTTCGTGGGTTAACATGCTATAAAAATCGCATTGCCTGTCAGGTGCAAGGGGTCTAGATTTATAACAAATGATCCCGTATCGGCGCTAGCTGATACGGGATCATTCTTGACATTGAGATTATTAAGCAAGGCTAGAGTCGCTGATTGGACAACCGCTCTCCCCTGGTCCAGCTTAAACAAATCCCTCGTGTACACCTTGTCCGCCACGTCCGCGAGCTCGTCGCTCCAGCGGTTGGCGACGATCACGTCGCAGCCGGCCTTGAAGGCCTCCAGGTCGTGGGTCACCTCGGAGCCGAAGAACTCCGGCGCCTCCAGCGTGGGCTCGTAGACCACCACGGGCACGCCCTTGGAGGAGTGTCGAGAAAGACGCTCCTATAGGCTGTCAAGTCCTTTATTGGCCGACATTTTAGCATTCAGGTAGCGGTCGTATTCACGTCTGATTTCCTCGCGGGGGCATACGTCTCTTTCTATTTCGCTGAGCCTCACATTCGGAACTCTGAGCTCCCGGGCAATCTGCTGCTGGGTCAGGCCGAGCGATTTTCTCATCGCCGCAAGCTCCTCGCCCCGGGCGTACTTCAGCCTCATGGGGTGCCGTAACGTCGAGTAAACCTCCCTGGCTATGAATCTCTTTAGGCAGCGCATGGCCTCTCGCTTCGTCTTGCCGTCGGACTTGCGCTTCGCCATGTAGGCGGGCGTTCTCCCGTCCCCGCTCATCCTGCTTACGGCAATCATGTGGAGGGCTTTATTGGCCTGCCTGTTCCCGCCGCGGTTGGGCCTGTGCCTGTCGGTCTTTCCGCTGGAGGCGGGGATGGGGGACACGCCACAGATCGAAGCGAACCTTGCCTCGCTCGGGATGCGCTCGGGATTGTCGCCCGCGGCGATCGCGAGTTCCGCGGCGCTGACAGTGCCGCACCCCTTCACCTGCAGGAGGGTCGGTGCTTTGGCCTCGATGATCCGATGCTTGGCGCCCTCCAATCGGCCTGCCTCCTCATCGAGCGCCAGCCAGGTCCTGGCGGGCGCCTTCAGGGACGCAGGCAGCGGCCCGGCGACGTCGTCTTCCGCATCCGGGCGGCAAGACCCCAGTTTTCTGTCCGGGCCCACTCCCTTGAGCGGCCGGATTTGGTCCTGACCCGCTCCGGGGCCGACACCAGGAGGGACCCTATGGCGTTGGATACGCTGGTCATGGTGTTGACGTGTATGGACCTGGCCACCGTAAGGGCGCGCAGGCCCTCAACCCACCCGTTGTGGGACTTCGGCACTATGCCCTTTCCGGCAGCCACCGCGCGGGCGGCGTGCTCGGCGTCGATGCCGTCGGTCTTGCCCTCTCCGACCCGCCTCTTTTCCCTCTTGGGGCGAAGTACTTCGAAGACGGCATAGCCGGTCTTCATCAGGTAGGAGCAGAGGCCGGCGCCATACGACGTCGTTCCCTCCATGCCTACCGCCGTGCTGCCCGACGGGTCGCCGATTTCCTCCGCAAGTTGTCTGTAGCCCCTCTCGTCGGCGGAAAACGACCCGGAAGAGACGGGTCTGCCGAGCCCATCGAGGACGACCAGGACATGGAAGTCTTTGTGGGTGTCCACCCCCGCGTAGATCATTGCGCATTCCCGCATGTCTCCACCTCTCCCATCGGAAGCCAGCCGTTCCGGGATCGGATGCCAGACACTACACTGACGGGGGTGCTATAGTGGCGTTGCGGTTCCGTGGTGCACCCAGGCTCCTATTAGGTCATGGCTGGCGTCTCGGAGCGTCGGCGGCAGGGGCGACATGTCTTTCGAAGGTCAGCCTCGCGGCGACGGTTGGTGTATGAGTCAGCCCCTGCCGCCGGACGCAATCCAAATAGCGTCTATGCAACAGGATGACATTCAACGCCAATCGGATGCATATGATTATCAGTGTTGGTGTAAGGGGCCGCTTCCCTTGCCGCAGAATGCAGGGAGCGGCTATCGCCTGGAATTCTAATTGCTGAAGTCAGGATTCGTGGAAAGGCAATAACCGCATATGGACAAGATACACGAGATCGCGGGCGGAGGCGCCCTGATGCCGAGCTTCGACGACGGCATGGTGAACATGGCCGAGCCCATAAGGGTGATGGCCGAGTCGTTCATCTAAGAGATTATGTACGCCCAGGCCGATGAGGCATGCGAGGCCGGCAACCGGCTCTCCTACATCTGGCTCGACGCCGCCTACATCAAGAGCCGCAGTGAGGGCCGGGCACAGTCGACCGCGTCCGTCACGGTCACATAGCCGGTCCAAAGAAGCGTCCGCATCTCCATCACGCCCTCCTGCAATTTCGTCTCCAACGCGCAAGGAGCATATCAGCTTCTACGGCAGAGACCTCGTTCCCATCATCATCGTCTCTAATCGCAACGCAGAAAGCTGCCGCAACCAGCTGGCAGTCTTCCGGCAACTCAAAAAAGCTGCCGTCTGTGCAAGCCTCAGCAAGAAGACCGTCGACCTTTGCGAGTCCGACCACCTTTGCGACAGCAGTCTTATCGAATGAGAAGCTCGTTACTTCGTTGCTGCCCAGCAAGGTGTAGCGCTTCGACCCGAACGAGAGAAAAGACGCGCACCCCGCCCCGTCAGCATTGGCAATTCTTTTCGCATAAGCCATGAATTCATTGGGTTTACGCTCCTTGAGCAAGATCAACGCATAATGACACTCATCGTCTAGGAACAGGTTCCTCGCGGCGGCGTCCTCGCCTACCTTGGCGCAAACGGCATCGGAAAGCTCGAAAATGCCTCCTTCGGGCAAAAGTGTCTTGCAGCCGCCGTTTCCCGTATCGTTCAGACTGTTCAGCTGCCCTATCAAGAAAAGCGCGAGCGGATAGATAACTCTCCCCTTGCTCTCGTCCACCGACGCTCGCAGAATCTCGTCAGACCTAGTAGGCCCCAACCGTTTGAAAAGCAACTCGATGAGTCTGATGAGTTCCAGGTCGGCACTCGTCGAGGCCATAGGGGCGTAGCGCTTTTCCTTGCTCAGACCCAAGACCAAAAGGCACGCCCTGGTGACGATTTCGGCACGTCCTTCCTCCAAAGTCGATACATGGGCCCTCATAGCCGACACAAAGTCGATCATGCTCCCCGCTCCAGCGTGCCTGTGCAGGTCTTCGAGCAACACTCCGCCCTCGCTCACGTTCAACGCATCCAGCACCTCGTGAACATCGATCCCGTCCGGTATGTTCGAATGGAAGTATAGATCGAAGGAATCGGCCCGCCAGATTGCGTTCAAGCTCTTCCTTGAGTAATAGACGCAATGACTCATGCCAGTTTTATTTGCCACCCGCGGGAAGAGCCTGCATACGGCCTCGACCGCCCACTTGGCCTCAGAGCTCGGGACTAACCCAGAAAACCGCTCCTTCAAATTGGCGAGGGTGTCTTTCGGATCACCGCTAATCGTATACGACGACGATCCAATCGTGCCGCATAGGAAGTCCTTGTGCACGCGAACCCAATCGACGACTTTTGGCACCTTGAGCTCCAGCACCGCCAAGGCGACGACGTCCTCGAAGCAGCAGAATCGCGGCAGGATGGTCAGCTTCGCCTTCAGCGCGTTCGAGAACCGCCGAACCTCCCTTATGGTGGAGAACCGATTGTTCAGAAACGTCAGGCAGACGCCGTTCCACCTCTTGTCGTCAAGGTCCTCCCGCCTGTAGGAAAACGCTTCGAAAATCGCGTTGATGTCCTTGAGGAGTATCCGCTCCAAATCGCCCGATGAAATGGACGGCAGGCGCACAGGGACTTGGACCACCTTCTCTAGGTATTCGGCGCCATCGCACTTCTGGACTTCACTCAAAGCCCGCGTAACCACCTCCTCATCGAATGAAAGAAGGTAATTTATCTTGGGAAGTTTCGCCAGAGAGGCGACGAGCTGAAACACCATACGCACCTGATCGTTCGGCAGCCGATCAATGTCGTCGATAATCACTACGACCCGCCCATCGAACTTGAGGAGCTCCTCCTCAAGTCTCTGTTTCTTCGCGGAGACGCTTCCCGCCCTATCTGCGGATTTCCTCAACCTGCTCGTCAAACGATTGCCGAAGGCGGGCACAGCAACGCCCGCAAGCGGCGCGCCCGCTAAACTAGCAGCGGCGCCGGCGGTCATCAACAAAGCTTCAGAATATGCCGCAAAGGCATTGAGCACCTCGGGGCGCTTACCGCGCAGCTTGCCGAATAGCTTGCGCCGCCCACATGCATCTTTATCAAGCGCACTCTCAACTTCCTTAAGGAACTGAGCGAGCAGCTGCTCGGCCGTGAGGTAATTCCAGGGCTCGAAACGGACGACCGAGACGCCCGCCTTTCCGTCATCGTCTTTTCGGGAGAGCGCATTTTCAACGAGGTTTATAACCGAAGTCTTGCCTGAGCCCCAAGGCCCGTACAAACCAATGACAAGCGACTCAGGGCCAGCTGCGGATTTCAGAATATCAGCCAGCCTCTCAGCGAAAGGGATCCTTCCGATAAGATCTTGCTCCCTCGCCTTGATTGGCGTATCGGTGGCAAGAGATAAGTTGGAGTTATCCAAGGCCACTACCTCCCATTACAGTCAGAAATGAGCTATTCGATATCCCGTTGATGTATTTCCCCGGTGTCGGACACGATGCAAGCAGGCCCGAAAGGGCCGCCGATCGGGCGCCCGCGTACGGCCGTCTGCCCCTGCCCCGAAGAGGGCCCGGGGGGTGTTGCCGGCGCGGGCGCCGCCGTTTCAGACGACTGATAGGAAACTGCCGGACCTCAGGGAAGATGGCCACGGCCAGGTAATGTGGGTGTCGCGGGAAACGGCTTCCGATCGACCGACGATTGGAGGATACCATGGCCGATAACGCAACGCCCGCGAGGAGGGCCGTCCTCGGGCTCGACGTCGGGAAGGACCTCCACTGAGCCTGCATGCTCACCCGGGACGGGGAGGTCGCCGTCAACCGCCCCGTCGCGATCTCCGAGCATGAGCTCGACAGGCTGTTCTCGCTTGATGACCGCCGCCGCTTTTGTCGCGGCAGGACTTTACGCCAGACACAAGAAAGGCCGCCGTTAAAGAACGGCGGCTTTGACTCTCGCATATTTATTAAGAGCGACTAGAGCGTCTTGAGGTACTCCCCCAGCTCTTCCTCCCAGTCGGGCATATGGAAGCCGGCGGACTCCAGCTTGGATAGGTCGAGCGCGGAGTGGACCGGGCGCGGGGCGATGGGGCCGGCGGCGCCGGCGTAGTAGTCGGCGGTCGAAACCGGCACGACCCTGTCGCCGTTGCCGTTGGCGGCCTCGAAGACGGAGCGGGCGATGTCGGCCCAGGACCTCACGGCGCCCGAGCCCGTGCAGTTGTAGGTCCCGTAGGGGGCGTGCGTCCCCAGCACGTGGAAGATGGCCTGCGCCATGTCGCGCGTGAAGGTCAGGCGTCCCAGCTGGTCGTCCACGACGGTGACCTGCGTGAGCTTGTCGTCCGGGTCGGCCACGCGGTCGGACAGGCCCTTCATGGTCTTGACGAAGTTATGCCCCTCGCCGATGACCCAGGAGCTGCGCATGATGTAGTGGCGCGGGCAGCCGGCCACGGCGATGTCGCCGGCGGCCTTGGTCTGGCCGTAGACGGAAAGTGGGCTGAGGGGCTCGTCCTCGTCATGCACCTCGGCGGTGCCGTCGAAGACGTAGTCGCTGGACACGTGGACGAGCGTGATCCCGTGCCCGGCGCAGGTGCGGGCCAGAAGCGCCGGGCCGGTCGCGTTGGCCTTCCAGGCGGCCACGCGGCCCTCGGGGGTCTCGGCCCTGTCGACCGCCGTGTAGGCGCCGCAGTTGATCACGGTGCCGTAGAGCGACCAGTCGTATTCGGAGTAGGCGTCCGGGTCGGACATGTCGAAGGTGTCGATGTCGCAGAAGTCGAAGTCCTTCGCCACGTCGCGCTCCTCCGCCAGCCTGCGCACCGCGCGGCCCAGCTGCCCGTTGCAGCCGGTGACGAGGGTGCGCCTGGGCGCCATGGGGACGACGTCCTTCAGCATCGGGTGGTTTTTGTCCGCCTCGGAGACGGTAGCCTCATCGAGCGGGATCGGCCAGTCGATGGCGAGCTCGGGGTCGGCGAGGTTCACGAAGGTGTAGGTCCTCTTGAGCTCCAACGACCAGTGGGCGTCCACCAGGTAGGTGTAGGCGGTGCCGTCCTCCAGCGCCTGAAAGGAGTTGCCCACGCCGCGCGGGACGTAGATGGCCTTGCTCGGGTCCAGCACGGTCGTGTAGACCTTCCCGTAGGTGGCGCTGCCCTCGCGCAGGTCCACCCATGCGCCGAAGACCGAGCCGCGGGCGACGGAGATGAACTTGTCCCAGGGCTCGGCGTGGATGCCGCGGGTGACGCCGCTCTTCTCGTTGTAGGAGACGTTGTTCTGGACGACGCGGAGGTCGGGGATGCCCAGGGCGCACATCTTGGCGCGCTGCCAGTTCTCCTTGAACCAGCCGCGCGAGTCGCCGTGGACGGCGAGGTCGACGACCTTGAGGCCCCCGATGCCGGTCTCGGTTACGGAGAGGTCCTTCTCGAATGCGATGTCTGCCATAGGTCTCTCCCCTCCTACTGGCCCTGCGCGCGGTAGCGGGCCTCGGTGGCATCCTTGGCGGGGCGCCACCAGGACTCGTTGGCGACGTACCAGTCGATCGTCTGCTTCAGGCCCTCGGCGAAGTCGGTGTGCGCCGGCCTCCAGCCGAGCTCGCGCTGGAGCTTGGTGGAGTCGATGGCGTAGCGGCGGTCGTGGCCGGGGCGGTCGACGACCCAGTCGAAGTCCTCGGGGTCGCGCCCCATGGCCGCAAGGATCATGCGGAGCACGGTGATGTTGTCCCTCTCGCCGTCGGCCCCGATGAGGTAGGTCTCCCCCATGCGGCCGCGGGTCAGGATGTCCCAGACGGCCGAGGAGTGGTCCTCGGTGTGGATCCAGTCGCGGACGTTCTCGCCGCGGCCGTAGAGCTTGGGGCGGACGCCGTCGATGATGTTGGTGATCTGCCTGGGGATGAACTTCTCCACGTGCTGGTAGGGGCCGTAGTTGTTGGAGCAGTTGGAGATCGTGGTGCGAAGCCCGTAGGTGCGGGTCCAGGCGCGCACGAGCATGTCGGAGGACGCCTTGGTGGAGCTGTACGGCGAGGACGGGCGGTACGGCGTCTCCTCGGTGAACTTCGCCGGGTCGTCGAGCGCCAGGTCGCCGTAGACCTCGTCGGTGGAGACGTGGTGGTAGCGGACGCCGTATTTCCTCACGGCCTCCAGCAGGCGGAAGGTGCCCTCGACGTTGGTGCGCAGGAAGGGCTCCGGGTCGGCGATGGAGTTGTCGTTGTGGCTCTCGGCGGCGTAGTGCACGATCGCGTCGTGGCCGGGGACGAGCCTATCCAGCAGCTCGGAGTCGCAGATGTCGCCCACCACGAGCTCGACGCGGTCGGCGGGAAGGCCCGCGATGTTCTCGGGGTTGCCGGCGTAGGTCAGCTTGTCCAGGACGGTCACGTGCACGCCGGGGTGGTTGTCGACCACGTAGTGCACGAAGTTGCTGCCGATGAAGCCGCAGCCGCCCGTGACGATGATGTTCCTGGGCTCGAAGAGCTCTTCAGACATATCTGTATCTCCCATTGAATCGTTTAGTACTCGCGCGGGCTGTTGACGATCTCGCCGGCGGCGACCTTCTTCAGGTGCTGGCCGTAGACCGACTTGCCGTAGGCCTTCGCGGCCCCCTCCAGCCCGGCGGTGGTGATCCAGCCGTTCTCCCAGGCGATCTCCTCGGGGACCGAGACCGGCAGGTCCTGGGAGTGCTCCACGGCGCGGACGAACTCCGCGGCCTCGTGCAGGCTCTCCATGGTGCCGGTGTCCAGCCACGCGTAGCCGCGGCCGAGGGTGACCACGGACAGCGTCCCCTCCTCCAGGTACATCTGGTTGAGCGTGGTGATCTCCAGCTCGCCGCGGGCCGAGGGCCTGACCTCGTGGGCCTTGGCGGCCACGTCGCCCGGGTAGAAGTACAGGCCGGTGACGGCGTAGGAGCTCTTGGGCTCAGCGGGCTTCTCCTCGATGGAGACGGCCCTGCCCTGCCCGTCGAACTCCACGACGCCGAAGCGCTCGGGGTCGTCCACGTGGTAGCCGAAGACCGTGGCGCGGCCCGACTCGGCGTTCTGGACGGCGCGCGTCAGGTGGCGCGACAGGCCGTTGCCGTAGAAGATGTTGTCGCCCAGCACCAGCGCGCACGGCTCGCCGGCGATGAACTCCTCGCCGATGGTGAAGGCCTGCGCCAGGCCGTCCGGACTCGGCTGCTCTGCGTAGGAGAGGTTCACGCCGTAGCGCGAGCCGTCCCCGAGCAGGCGCTCGAAGTTGGGCAGGTCGGTCGGCGTGGAGATGACCAGGATGTCCCGGATGCCCGCCAGCATGAGGGTGGACAGCGGGTAGTAGATCATGGGCTTGTCGTAGACCGGCAGCAGCTGCTTGGAGGTCACGAGAGTGAGCGGGTACAGTCGCGTGCCGGACCCGCCCGCGAGGATGATGCCTTTCATTTAATCTGTCCTCTACAATCGAAATGCGCTTTAGATCGAGTGATAAATAAGACTTGGGTATCCTATTTTGCTAAACCCCCTCATTCTTAACGAAATAGGCAAGGTAATGACTGCGGAATATGGCTACCTGAATTGCCCATTCCATTTTTCAATGCTCGACCAAGGGAGATTGATTCCGGTTATTTCAGGTTGGTTAATCCAATCAGCCATTTTGAGTAAAAAGCCATCTTCTCGTTCGAAAACAGGAAGTCCGGTATCTTCACCGATGATCGCGTGCCAAATGTTGGTAATGGACTCACTTTGCTTCAACGCTATGAAAAGCGCCAGTATCGAAAATCAATTTATAATCCCACAATGATGTGAATTCGTTCGGGCAAATAACGACCGCAAAGTGATACAAGCGAATAAGATCCGGCAAGAGTTAGCGCCCAAACAGCAAATGTCGAAACACCAAGTGGAATGACGAATAATCCAAGCAGTTTCCAAACGGCCTTGAGAACAAGTATATGGCAGAGGTAGATTCCAAAAGAGGCGTTCCCAAGGTCAACAAGCAAAGTAGAAGATAATCGCGACTTGAATGATCCCGGAACCGCCATAAGAAGCGCGATCACAGCTAAAGAGGTCGCGGCAGAACCGAGCTTAAGCTGAGTTGTGGCCATATTGAAATCGCCAGTCAAATACCACCAGAAGCCTGCGACCTCCTGAATTATTAAAAATATAAAGAGCACTGCAACAAGCTGAGTGGTTCGTCCTTCAATGAGCGCAGCCCAACGCCTCCAGTCGAGACCGAAAACATAAAAGATGAGCCACATGGGGCAGAAAACCTGTATTAGAGGCAATGCGATACCGGCAACGGCAGCGAGCTCCCTTAGAAGCAAGCAAGCCGGTGTCACACAATAGACAAAGAACCTATACCGTGAAAGGAGCCTGAACAGTACCGGAGTAAGCAGCACAAGCTGTGAATAGACCAATAGATAGTACATCTGAGCCGATACGGAGCCCACGGCGAACGCCAGAAACCCAGACGCCCATGAAGGGCGGGGAAACGCCGCAAGATAGATAACGCTCCAGAACGCATAAGGTCCGGCAACCTTGCTAATGCGGCGTCGAAGACCCCCCCGCATTAAATTTGCGCTCGTCGGTAAGAACACCGGATAAAAACAAGAACAACGCAACAGAAAAGTTGAGGAATGGGCGAATGGCGACCGACGCGGCACATTGAGGAAGACAGTGGATAAGCACCACTGCGGAAATCGCAAGCCCACGAAGAGCTTGAAGGTAGCGATCCTTGGCCATCTAGGCTCTCCTTCCAACGAGTCTCTTTAGTCGTCGTTTAATACCACCAAGCTTGCCGCGGACACGCTGCCAGAGAGTGGGACGGAAATCCCACTTGTCCATGAGATCTGGGATGGAAAGCCCAGCAGACACGTCGTTCAAGAACTCGTCGCGCTTTGGATAAGGCGTGACAGAATGGACGAGGCTAGGGTTGCCCGCGATTACCCCATCAAGCGTCGCCGGACCGTTTGCAGTAAGCCCAGAAATAGCCTCGAATGCCCGCACGCCCTTCTCGGTATTGCATAGGACGGCAGATACGCCCTTGGAGTTGTCGACCTCGGGATGGGTATTCTGGAACCCCCAGAAATCACCGAGCGTGATATCGGCGCCGCTGGAGCGCTTTGCTGGACATGCCAGACAGGACGAACGAAGGCTCGCATTGGCCAGAAACGCTTTCATGTACCAGTCTTTGCCGAATATCTGGGACTCGGTGTCCCCGGTGTTGTCTTTCTCCGCTATGTGCTTGTACATAGCGGAGTAAGACAACCATCCGGTTGTCTTACTCCGCATATTGACGTCGCAGACGTCCGACCCGAAGGCCTCACCACGGTAGTCGACCCAGCGCGACCAGAGCTCTGGAGACGGAACACCGTGGCAGATGACGTCGACGCCGAGGAAGAGGTCAGAGTCGGCGAGTTTCCCCAGGTATGAGCGCATGCCAGCCACCTGGCATGCAGTACCGGCAAAGAGCGCCGGCCTGCCTTCACGCAGGGCAGCGCGGACGCCCTCGAAGACGCCGCGGCCAACCGCGCTCTGAACGTATTTCGAGCGCATAACGGCGCCGAGCGCCGGCCTGTCCTCCACGAGCACGTGACGAAGCTCGCGGCAACCGTCCGTCCACGCGGCGCCCGCCACAACACCGCCGCGCGAGAGAGCGTCACCGGCGAGTAGACCGAACACGCCGCCCGACGACGATCTATCGAGCAAGCCGACGTCATGAGCCTTCGCCCAGAGGGCGAACTCGCACCCGTCCTCCCCAGGGGCGTTGAGCGCCGGGCATACGGCGTCGCACGCCCCGCAGCCTATGCACCCGGAGGCGTCGACGGTGGGGTGTAGGAAGCCACAATCATCGGGTTCCATGGAGATGCATGACTTGGGGCAGCGGGCAGCGCACGCGCCGCAGCCGCAGCATCGGTCGCCAAGCGAGACGACCCTCGGGGATTTCTCGGAATCATTCATGATGGACCCTATCTAAGGAACGGGAGACGAGAGACGACCGCGATACGTTCGTCCTTCGTTAGGACGGCGAGCCAAAGGGCTATGGCGAAAAGCGCGCTGTAAACGGCGCCCCACTCGAGGAACGCGGGCCATCCGTTGACGGGCAGGACCGCCGTGCCAGCGAGGCAGGCGACGGTGACGGCAGCCCAGGCGAGCAGCACCGGCAGGTTCCGCTTCCAGAAAAAGAGCATGTCGAGACCGACCCGCTTCTGGTAGTACCAGTTCATCCACAGTCCGTTGCCGAGCACGATGCTGACGACATAGGCGATCGCGGGGGCCCACGGCCCCAGCGCCGGGGCGGCCGCGGCGGTGAAGGCAACGTTCCCGACCGCCATCGCAAGGTAGACGAGACTCCTGGCGTGGTGCATGTTCTTGGCCCTCTGGATCTCGATGCCGACGTTCTGACAGAGGGGCACCATGACGGGTAGCGTCATGGCGAGCACGAGCCAGTAGGCCTCGGCGAAGCCCGGGCCCGCCCACCTCGTCACGAAAAACTTCCCGAGAATAGCGAAACCTCCGTACACCCAGCAAAACAGTACCATCTGGTAGCGGCCCACGCGCGTCATAAGGCGAGTGAGCTCGGCGTTGTCGTCCGAGGTGGCGACGATGCGGTTGACCTTCGGAATGAAGACGTTCGACATCGTGGTGGAGAGCGAGTAGAAGACCTGGCGGATGTTCACGGCCACCGCGAACAGAGATACCGCAGTCGCGCCCGAGATGGCCCCCAGCATGATGTTGGGCACGCTCTGATTGACCATCTCGCAGACCTGGTTACCGAAGATCCAGGCACTGAAGGCGGCGATGCCGCGCATGACGCCCCAGTCGGCACCCCTGAGCTCGAAGCGCATGCCCAGCACGACGATGGCGTAGCGCGCGTTGAGGGCGAGCAGGACGAGGTTCACCGCGAGCTGTGCTAGGGCAACGCCCACGGGCCCCATACCGGCGGCCAGCAGGGCCCAGGCGCACAGCGGCGTCGCAAGCGTGGTGACGAGCTGCCTGGTCTGCTGGTAGACGAAGCGCTCGTGCGCCGTGATGTAGGAATTGAACACGACGGTGAACAACGTCGAGGCGACGTTGAGCGTCATGATGGCGAGCAGCTCCCGGGCGAGCGAGACCTGCGCCTCGGTGAACCCGACCGAGAACACCGCGCCGGCGTTTGCGGAGAAGCCCATGCCGAGGGCGACCGCCGCGGCTGTGACGGCGACGTAAAGCGTGAGGTACATGCCGTTCAGGTGCCGGATGTCGCGCTCGCCGCCGTGCGCCACCGTCTGCGTGTAGAAGCGCACGTAGGCCTCGGAGAAGCCGAAGGACAGGAGCGTCAGCGAGAAGACAAAGGAGTTCGAGCTCTGGAAGACGCCGTAGTCCGCCTGCCCCACGTAGGACAGTAGCATCGGCGTGTAGACGAGGTTGACGAGGTTCTTTGCGAGGATGTTGGCGTAGCCGAGGAGGGCGCCCGCCTTACGCTGGCTAGCCACGGGCGGCCTCCGAGGGAATGCTCAATCCACATCTATCGAGGAATTCAACAACGATCTTCCTCTGAGCTGCCAACCTGTCATACGCCTTTGAATAGTCACTCTCGAGCAGTTCCGAATTACATACGGAAAGAATTGACCGCTCAACGAAAGAAACACCCAGCTCGCTGGCTAGCGTGTCGAATCGGCTGCTCATGTCTGGACCAGTGGACTCACGAGGGCAATAAATCAGCGGCTTCCCGAACAAGATCGAGAAAATTGATCCGTGATATGAATCTGTCGCTACAAGCTTTGCGTGACGGACGGCATAGAGGAACTCTGAAGGCCCGAGGGCGTAGTAGCGCGCATCCCCTAGTAAATCGACCCTCTTGCAGCTAAGTGAATCACAGATTTCGGCAACCCTCTCTTCGTAAGCTGCACTCCCGAGGAAGTACGTCAATACATAATCATTTGGAAGCCCGCAGTGCGGCTCTTTTTCATACCTTTCCCACCAGGAGCCGTCAAACATCAGTGTTGGGTCAATCAACACCTCGGCCTTTAAGCCGTACAGACTGTTTATAAGCTCGGCGCTCTTCTGCTCACGAACGGACAGCCTATCAAACCCGTCGAAATAGCCGTGGAACAGCTCACGCTTCTCCTCGGGAATCGTCGGAGCTGCCAAGCTTGGCGAAAAAGCAATGCGCTTTTCTCTTGGCGAAAACGTGAGAAACATAGTGGAGTTAGCGTCAGGGGAATACGGAGACCAAACTTGGTCGCTCCCAGCAACGAAAAAGTCATAGGATTTAATGTCACGTGGAGGGTTGGAATCAGATATAACCTCCCGGGTAAAGGAAATGTTACGGGAATTGAAATCCTCAAACGAACGATGCCTCTGGATGTGGGCAACGGCAAGCCCCTTTGGAATGAGCGAAGCCAAAGACTTGAGCTTGTATTTGGCAGATCTCGAGTCCTTCTGTCTGAACGTAAGGACATCTGCACCCGAGAGTTTGAGAGTTTCTTGGACAGCAAGGTTCTGGAGCCTCTGCCCATAGTTGTCCCCATGCGTAAATGTGGAAATGCCTATTTTCATGTTCAAACCTGTTCTTCGTCTCTATCAATAATCAAATAGTCTGCAGCCGAGGAATTCCACGACCAAGCCAGCGCTCCACAGAGCAGCAGTAGGCACAAGCAGCAGTTCACCCTTGTAAAGCACTGCGTATACAGAAAGGTAATAAGAATTGTTAGCAAAAGGAGCAAACGAACAATCCGGCCATTAGATCCTTTTTCCTGCTCCATAAACTCACTAACCACGGAGTGGAAAAACGCTACATACGCTGCCGTCTCCCAAACCCCCATGAGAATCAAGAAAGACCCCATATCCGCTTGACCAAAGTGGTTAAACGACATGAACCCGGACGCGTAGAAGCTTGAGGCTCCAAGACCCTCTCCGAGACTCCATGTAGCCGGTCTCAAGAGAGCGAAGCCGATGATAGCAATCCTCTCGTTACTGCCGTCGGCAGCAGTACCGACGGAAGCTGAACTGCCAACCATATCGAACAGACCAAACACTTGCGTATCCACGAGGATCTGGAACGCAGGCACCAAGGCGTATGCAATTGTCAGGATAAAATACAAGGCGACAAGCCAAAAGAAGGGACCCGAAACATCCGCTTCTCCTCTCATGACTGAAATAAGCCAGAACATCACTAAAACGAGAGGAAGGATTATGAAGAGCGCCTTATTATCGTTGAGTGTCGCAAGATAGAAGGACAGGACGATAAGGCAGACGTTGTAAGCGATGGCAAGGGATGGCCAGAGAGGACCCCGAAGCCTCCTAATCCAGACGAAGTTGTAGAGCACGACGAATGAAGTGTAAAGGGCCACCGCATGGACGGACGCATAAGAGAACAGGCCGGAGATATTGTCCTCGAAGTAACTGATGTCGTTCGTTGTCGCAGCGATCATCCCATGGGTAGAGTACTGGATAAACATGATCGCCATATTGAGAAGCAATATGGCGTTGAAGACCGGAAAACCTGCATCAAAGAGTCCAAGAAGAAAATCCCTCTTGTTAGTGACCAAAAGAAAGAAGTAAAGCGTATAGACAAACGGGTAGAGGAGCAGCAAAATATTCGCCCTAAACGTTTCCATATTGCCACCCAAGAGGGCACCAGACAGCCACCCTGCAACGGTAATCAGCCCAAGTAGTAGCGCTCTACCGCTATATTTCCATCCGGAGAAGAGCGCCCTCACGCAAATCATGCCGGTAATTACCCAGTTGAGGTATCGCCCCAGACCATAGTACTCAAGGAAGAAAACCTGCGCCAAGATACCTATAACGATCGTCGCATCCGCCAGGTCACCCATGCAAACGGTTAGAACGCCTTGCTTATTAGGGAGATACCAACGACCTCTTCGACCAGCCCGCTCCTCCGCTTTATTTATAACGAGCCTCGCATGCCTATGATCTTGCATTGAGTACCTCCAGCAGCACACGTTCAATCAGCCTCGTGTGCATGTGAACTCCCGTGTTGAGACCTACCGAGGAGCAAGGAAGCAGGTCTACGATCTCATCTGAATCGACAAGATCGAGCGGACCAGGCTTTCCGCTCCTGAAACGATTGACCTCCCTGATAAGCCGGCTCTTATCCCTAAACAGCCCGATTAGCTCCTCCTCGTTATTCAGCACCAAACCGGACCCATGCTCAACGACAAAGTCGGCGACATTGCCTGCACATGCACTCGAAATCGTATAAGCGTTTGCGGAGTAAGATTCCATACAGGTGTAGCTATAGGTCTCTGGACAAGATGGCCACATGACAACGATGGCAATCTCGCACTCCCTGAGAGAGTCGGTCATGGCATTTGGGTGCTTCTCATCAAATTCGACAAACCGCTTGTTCATCCCTGGATACATGTCGTTCGAGCTGTTGAAGACGAAGAACTCGTACTCTTGTTCATCGACCGCAGATACGAGGCGAAGCCAGGTCTCCCAGCCCTTTGTCTTCCTCGGCATCCCCAGAAAGGCAACCCTGATGCGCTCCCCTGCGTTCAGAGGACGTCTGTTGCCCAGATACTCTCCAAGCAGCTTTTGGTGCGGTATTACATCAACAAGGCCCTCGTATTGGGGCCTGAATGAGAGAAACCGATTCTTCGTATAGGTCGAAGGTGCAACAAAACGGAGATTTTTGATGGAGTCAAACAGCCCTTGGATCTTCGACTCCACACGAAGGCTGTTACTGAAGTGGGGGCATTTCTCGCAGGGAGCGTCGCCGAGCCTTGAGCTGTCACAAAAGCCGCTCCTATTTTGGAGGTTATAGCTTGTACAACACAGGTAATAGTCGTGGAGAAAGGCCCTGACCGGTGTTTTGCCTGTAACTTTTAGCAGTTCGGAGACTTTCTCAAGGCTCACGTACAGAAGGTGGTGGATATGAAGCTCAAGAAGGCTGAAGCCGCTTTTTTGCCAGCTGCAAAGGGCCTCGCACACCTGGGCAATACTGAAAACACCAGCCTCCACCCCGTCGACCGTAACCCCGAATTCGCAAAATAGCATCTGGTCGTCCCTGAACAGGGTCTTCTTAACCGAGTGGAGATAGACGTAACTTATGCCGTGCGACGCCATGGCCTGCTGACTCGCCATAATAGCCTTTGGGGTGCCGGTCTTGTCCTTGAGATAGTCGCAAAAGGCAAGCGCTAGGACGTACCCACTATTGTGCGGTTTGGGGATGCTTTTACTCATATCATCGCTTCCCAAACAAGAGGAGAGATCTATTGAAAAGGCCCTCTTGTAGACTGCCGAAATTCAGCCTCGAAGAGAAAGAAACCCTGCACCTAGCCATGAAAGAAGCGTCCATTTTCGATACCAACTCTCCAAGAGCACGCTCTGGAGGAAGAATGCAGTCGGAATAAGTTGAAAGAAGTCCAGTAACTTGCTTTGCAAGAGTAATCTCTCGCGGATGACAAAAACTATTGATTTTCTCAATCACTTTAGATGGTAAATCAGTACTCACACCGACCACATTACGACCATGCTGGCGATATCCCATATGAGGAGAAGCATCGAAAACAATCCGATAACCCAGCAGCACGCATAGATTAGCTATCAGCTTATCATGCATGATGACGGGATGGGGCAGCTCATGCAAGCAAACAACTTCCCAAATACGCCTATCAAATACTTGCGTACATCCCATAGGTGACCCAATGCAAAGCTGGTTGAGAGGGTCGTTATCTCGATAAGATATGCACCTTTGTTGCCCATAAGTTAACCGGCCCATCTCATTACCAGCTGAATCTACAAGTCTTGAATTGCAATGATAAAGAGCCAAATTCTCCTGCTTCTTAAGCTGTTTAATCGCAGTTATCAGTTTATCGCTATCCCAAATATCATCTTGGTCGGAAAACGCATAGTAATCAGCTTCGGGAGCATTCCGCAACAACGTCAAAAACCCTAAAGCAGGTCCTAGGTTTTCTCCTGTTAACAAAGTCAGACTGCCCTCATCTGCATAGCGCTGCAGAAGATCACGAGTACCATCAGATGACCCGTCATCACGGACAAAAAGACGTACGTCAACTTCAGCCTGCGAGAGAATGCTGTCAATTTGTTCTGAAATAAATGGGATGCCGTTGTATGACGCCATTAATACGACGCACTTTGGCACCTTGGAATTACTCAACATATGGATTACCTTATCATTAATGCCTAAAGCAAACGCTCTCGATGTGTTAACCCCTGAGCAAACCCAGTGCAAGCAGTATATCCTTGACCAAGTACTTGGCGCAGTCTTTTGGCCTCGCCCTGAGAACGAGTCGGTTAACCCGTACCCCGTTACGAAAGCCGTCCATAAAGGTATTTCTTTCTATAGGCTTCGTCGAAGGACGTTGAAGCTGTTCATTGTTGGCCACAGCTAGACCAGGATCAACCGGCAAAAGCTCAAGGTCCGTCATTTCTAACAGTTCTCGACCCTTGTCTGTCTGCACAAGTGCGAGGGATATCCCGTTCGCGACCTCATCAGAAAGCTCGCTACCCCATGAATCGCCAAGCGTAATATCGGAGACACGATCACCCTTGGCGTAGCGGCAGGAGTAGCAGCCTTCCGTATACGGTAAACCCGAGAGGAAAGCAATCGAGTAGCGATCGCGGACACCCGTCCTACCCACAGTTTCAGCTCCGCGATAGCGGAGCTGAAACTGGACTTTCTTTCGAAAGTCCAGTATCAGCTCATTAGACAGGTTGTTACCTGTCTCTTCCAAGAATCGGCTCAGGACCTTGGGGGACGGTGAACCATGACAGATAAGGTCGATGGTGTAAAGGGAATCGGCTAAACGGCTTCCAACGAAGTTACGCATCGCAGCAACCTGACAAGGAAGACCGATAAAGAGAACCCTTTGACCACCTTGCAGGGCCTCCCTAACCTCGCGGTACGCACCAAGCGGATTGCTTTTGACGTATTTGGAGCCTTGGGCCCTCCTCAAGTAATCCGCATCAGAAGTGAGGTGGAACCGGAACTCACCGCCCTCCTGTGCACATGAACACACTAATCCATTTGACGCCACAAACGCCTCCGAGATGGCCGTAGCCAGACCCCCGGACGAAGATGACATTCTGAGCGATGTATCTTTCGCCCACCCCTGTAGCCACTCGAGAGGACGCAACGAAGATGGGGATACCATCTGGGGACACGTTTTCTCGCACAGTCCACATCCCACGCACCTTGTAGGATCAATACGGGCGTTATACGCCTCAATCGTATCCTCAATGGCAATCGCTCCATGTCGGCATGAATCGACGCAGGCCATACAGCCAGCGCACATATCCTTCTTGCATACCGTCCTAGTGCCAACGTTTGACAATGCCCTACTCCTCAATCATGCTCTTGAGCTGCGCTAGGGACTTCTCCCTCTCCGCACCCATCACGTCGTTGACCCGACCAAAGTCAATCTGCTTGGATGCTAACTCGACATCATCTAGATTCTGAAGCACTCTGTCCGTGAGGTCCGTGAGTCGCAGAATACTCGCGTTCCTGCTCGAGGTTCCGTTCTTGGGCAGCACTTCTACCAGCGGCGTATTGAGATTTATGGCAAAAGCCGTACCGTGGAACGAGTCCGTGACTAGGCATGCTGCGTTGTCGACATACGAGAGAAACTCAGCAAGCGTCGGCAGCCACTTGAACTTGCCCTCGCGTGAGGCCTGGTGCAGGCTTGCGGAGATCCGTATCAGGGGCAAGCCAAGCTTTTTGGCAACCTTCACGGCGTACTGCCCCACCGTCGGGTCGCTGTGAATCTGGTAGACGAGGATGTATTCGCCCTTCGGGGCAGGTGCCGCCATCCTTCTCCACGCCTCGCCATCAAGCAGCAGCGTGGGATCGACAACCTGTCCGGCCTCTATGCCCCACGAGGCAAGCTGCTCGCGCGCGGCATCCTCGCGTACGAACACAGCCTCATATGCTCGAAGGTCCTCGAGAAACCTGGGGCGCACGCTATCCGGGATATTCTTCTTACCAAAGCTTGCCGCATATGAGATGCGCCTTGCGCCCTCGGGAGCAAACTCAAGCGCGTATGACAGGTCGTATGCGCCCGAGCTGATGGGACCCCACACCTGATCGCTTCCAGTCATATAGACATCGGCCTTGGGCGGATTAGCCTTCAGCTCCTCCAGGGATGCATAGTGAGGGCTCATCTTAAGCAGCTGGGAACGCTCACGCGCAAACCGCTTGCCCGCCACCCTTGTCTCAGGCTCCATCAGAAGTCTGTAGACAGACTTCTTCAACGGGTTCCCGTTCCAGGACGGCTTTGTCGAAAGAAGCGTCCTCACCTGCTGGGATACGTCCTCACAAGCAGGTACATAGTCCATAATCTCGAACTCATGCCCCAAGCTCTCTACCGCTCGTTGTGTCGCATATGCCTGGAGCAGGGAGCCATAATTAGAGATTGCGTGCCTGGTTATGCAGGATACTTTCACGTGTTTCCTCCGATTGATATCGAGCAACCGCTATTTCTGAATTTTTGCATTCGATTTTTCCACCCGGCTGCACTACAGCGCCTCCTCAGTCTCGTACACGTGCGCGTCGGCTCGGCTTGCGTCGGAAAGGCCGTCGTTGATCGCGGCGTGCATGTCGCAGGTGGAAAGAGCGTCCAGCTCCTCCTTCGTCACCTTGCCCGACTCGTAGTCGCGCACGATGGGGAGCTCGTGCATGTCGAACTTCTTGCCGGGCTTGAGCTTGTGCGCCAGCACCCACGACGCGGGTTTCCAGATGTACTTGTGCATGGCAGGAGACACGGAGCCGATCATCCAGCAGTTGCGGTCGCAGTGGCGCACGCAGCCGCGCACTTTCTCGGCCTGGGCGCTCTCCCACAGCTCATCCCAAGACTCGTCGTTAAGGTTGCCCATAACGAGCTTCTCCTTGGTGCCGTTGCAGGGCATGACGTCGCCGTAGGGGTCGATGAAGAACGTGTCGAACGCCATATCGCACGGGAGCAGGCGCTTCTGCCCATAGATGTAGTTGATGAGGCCCATGTTGAAGTACGCGCGGAACCACTTCTTGGGCTCGTTGGACTTGAGGAGCTCGTTTACCAGGTCCTCGAAGTTCTGGGCCACCATGGGACGGTCCTTGATGATGTTCTTCGCCTCGACAAAGTAGAAGCTGTTGTGCAGGCTGGCGGTGGCGAACTCCATGCCGAGCTCGTCGGAAAGCTTGTACAGCGGCACCAAGTCCGCAGCGTTGCGATCCTGCACCGTCATGCCAAAGCCCACGTCCGGGTGCTTCATTTCCACGAGCTTCTTGAGCGTCTCGTAGCCGCGGTTGAAGCCGTTCTGGAGACCGCGGATCTCATCGTTGGTCTGCTGCAGACCCTCGATGGAGATGCGGATTCCCACCTGGGGGAATTCCTCGGCAAGAGCGATGATGCGATCCGTAAAGAAGCCATTGGTGGAAATGACGATACGGTCGGACTTCTTGTACAGCTCGCGCACGATATCTGCAAGGTCGGTCCTGATAAAGGGCTCACCACCGGTGATGTTGGTGAAGTACATACGTGGGAGCTTCTTGATCACGTCGAGGGAGAGCTCCTCCTCCGGACGGCTGGGAGCCTTGTAGCGGTTGCACATGGTGCAGCGCGCGTTGCAGCGGTACGTTACGATTACGGTTCCGTTGAGTTTCTTCTCGGCCATGGGTTAGGCCACCACCTTCCGGTCAATTAGTTCTTGATACAGGGAGACGAGATTCCGGATGTATTTCTCTTGATTACAGTTCTCTGCCACGAATGAACGGCAATGCGCGCTCATCGCGGCGTAAGCCGCAGGATCGGCGGCCACCGCCGCACCCCTACGGATTGCATCTGCGAGTCCTGCCTCATCGTGGGCTTCAGCCAGGAAGCCCGTTTCACCCTCACGTACCAGCTCGGGTATTCCGCCCATGTTCGTACCGATAACGGGCTTGCCCACGGCGAGTGCCTCGAGAACCGCATATGGCGCGTTCTCGAGCCACTCTGACGGCGCAGCCGCCAGAGTGGCTCGATTCACAAGTCCGCGCAGGGCGTCACCGGTTTTATATCCAACCAGCTCAATCCTCGAGCTTATTTCGTTTGGCATTGCGGAAACTTTGACCTTCACAGCATCACATTCAGGGCCATCGCCTGCAATAACAAGACGCCAATCAGGGATCACCGGTGCCGCCTTCTCAAAAGCATGCACGAGCGTTAACACGCCTTTCTCGCGAGAAAGGCGTCCCAGATACAGCATGTAGGGATCTTCATTATTTTGGTTGGCAACTTCCCGTGACATCGAATCGGGATTCAGGAAATTCCGCATGAGGACAAGCTGACGCTCGGGAAGCCCCGCTTCAATAAACTTGTTCCGCATGAACTCACTCGGGCAGATGATGCGATCGAGACGTGAATAGGTTTTGTGCCGTTTAAGCCACTCCGCCTCAGCCACCGCTAACGCGCTTTTTGCGATCGAACCCTTTACGCACTTCTTCTTAAGGCAATTGCCAAAATGACCCCCGAGACACGAATCGCAAACGTTGCCCTCGGAATCAAGCATAAGATAGCTCGGGCAAGCAAGAATCAAGTCGTGCGAGGTATACACAACCGGCGTTGGATGCTGCTTTAGCCAAGGAGCGTCCAAGATGGAAAACGTAATCTGCCTATGAGTGAGATTGAGATGGATTACATCGGGCTGGAATTCACGGCACAGCGCATCGAACTTCTCGCGCGCCTCTTTGGAATACACAAGTGCCTGCGCGGCCTTCGCCTTATCGACAATAGAGCTCGGTCCGTTATAGTCGCGATTCGTTACAAAGTAACGCGACCACTCAGTCGGCTCATTACGCTCATCCTCCATGCTGAAGAAGGCAACTTCATGCCCAAGAGCGCGAAGACCATCGGCAAGAGCAAAGTAGTACGTCTCGCTTCCACCCTTGCGCCAATGAAACTTATTTACAAGAAGGATCTTCATTACGCAACACCCTCATACAAAGCAAGCGTCCTTTGGACGACGCTGTTCCAGTCATAGCCATTAATCGCGCGGTCACGTGCCATGGCGCCCAGCCTCTCCGCTTGGGCAGAATCCGCTATCAGGCCTTCAAGCACGTCGCGCAGCGCCCCCGCGTCTCCGTGTGGGAACGTGAGCCCGCAACCCTGCAGAACATCCGCGCACTCGGGAATATCCGAGGTAACGCATGCCGCACCGTGAGACATGGCCTCCAGCAAGCTCATGGGCAGGCCCTCAACGTCGGAGGGGAGCGCGTAGCAATACGCGTTGGAGTACAGCTCGGAGAGCAGGTTGCCCTCAACGTGGCCGGTAAAGAGCACGCGGGGGTCGGACGCGGCAGCCTCTTTGAGCGCCACGGCGTAGTCGTCCGTATCGGAGGAGTCGCCCGCGATAACCAGGCGCTTATCCGTCTTTACCTGCTTGTACGCCTCCACCAACAGTTCCGGTCGCTTCTCGGGCACAATGCGACCGAGGTAGAGGACATAGGAGCCCTGGGTGAGCCCCAAGCGCTCGGAGATCTCCTTCGCGGGAAGATCCGCCTCGGGAGTGATGCCGTTGGGAATGAGCGTAGCCTCGCGGCCGTAAGCCTCCTTGAAGTACTCCTGATTGCCCCGGGAAAGCACGATGAGCGCATCCGCGCACTTGGCCGCCGTCGCCTCGCCGAACTTGATGTACTTGGAAGCCAAGCCGCCCCATTTTGCACGCTGCCAGTCCAGGCCGTGGATCGTTGCGACGGTCCTGATGTCCGCGGAACGCGCAAAACGAAGGGGGACGCACGGCCCCTCTGCGTGATAGTGAATTACGTCTGCCCCGTCTTTGATGGCGGCCCTTGTTGCGGCAAAGCTGCTCGTGAGCGCAGAGAGCCCCTTGATGTCCAGAGCCTTTACGGGAACGATGCGGTAGCCATCCTTCTCGTAGGGCTCGGAAGGAGCTCCTTCGCCCATACGGTCGTAGCAGGTTACTTGGTGACCAAGGTCTGCCATACGGCGAGCAAGCTCGCCTACCACCACTTCTACGCCGCCCTCGCGCGAACCCGTTCTCTTTTGGCCTATCATGGCGATGCGCATGCTACACGGCACCTTCCCCAGAGAACATCGTCTTCAGCGTGCCGAATATCAACCGCAGGTCCTGGCGCAGGCTGCGATTCTCTATATAGTGAAGATCCAGCTCAACCATTTCGTTGAAGCCCAGGTAGCTGCGGCCCATTACCTGCCAAGGACCGCTGCAGCCGGGTTTTACCGCCAGGCGCTTCATGTCGTGCTCGCTGTACAGGGCAACCTCGCGCGGCAGGCCGGGGCGCGGGCCAATGAGGTTCATTTGGCCCAAGAACACGTTGATGAGCTGGGGCAGCTCGTCGATGCTGTGCTTGCGAATGAAGTTACCCACACCGGGAATAATGCGCGGGTCGTGCTTCATTTTAAACATGGGGCCAGTGGCCTCGTTTTGGGCCTGCAAGTCCTTGAGCATTTGGTCTGCGTTGGGAACCATGCTGCGGAACTTGTAGATCTTAAACAGGTAGAACGTGCCGTCTTTGCGCACGCGGCCCACGCGCCACTGTGAATATAGGGGGCTGGCGCCCGGGCTCTTTATGCAAATGACCACGCTCAGAATTACCCCGGGAATAAAGAGCAACACCAGGGCTCCGCCGGCGGCGACAATGTCCACCGTACGCTTAACAACGCGGTAGAGCCTGTGCCCAAGCTCGGGCTTCACGCCGGAGTTGGCACCGCGCAGCATCTTGTACGCTTCTTCGTTTGTAAGGTAATCCCCCGCAGTACCGGCTGCGGCAGTGACGGAATTCGCCGTGGCGGCCGTGCGCGTCTCCCGCGCGCCCTGTGCCATGGTCATCATCGTAGGCTCCAAGAGCCCCTCCCCCGATACTTTTTGCCTTCGGTCGTCCGCTTGCGAGCTTGCAGCTAGGCGATCGCTCTTCTGTGATTGCGCATAACGCGCTGCTCTTTTGAAAGCACCGCAAGGCCAACGCGGGTGGTTACGCGTCGGCCGCACAGGTCGAGTTCCAAATAAGCAGTGCTCTTGCGTCTGTTAATGGTTTTGATAAGGCCTTCGTGGCCCAGCAGCGGACCTGCCGTCACTACGACCTGGTCGCCGTCTTTTAGAGCCTCGCTCATGGGCACTACGCGGACCCCCACATGCGTAAAGCTGCCAATAAGCTGGACCTCTTCTTTTGCCAGCGGCACAAACTGACCGTCCTGGGATAGCACCCGGGCAAAGTCGTCCATGCGCAGCAGATACTGTTGCACGGTGCGGGGATCTG